>QWCK01000565.1_pt1 | contig 71983 bp, 62 predicted proteins | sample 1972571 | NCBI WGS metagenome assembly QWCK01 (sample SAMN09866710, study PRJNA288562) | Human gut metagenome isolate term2_stool, whole genome shotgun sequencing... | isolation source: gut | host: Homo sapiens | place: USA: California | reverse complement strand
GGTAAGGGGAACTATACCCTTTTTTATGTAATATAGCTATTATTATAACTATAAGCAAAAGGACGAATGAAAAAACTCTCGTTTTTTCACACGCCCATTTTCTTTATTCACTTCGTACATAATAAAAGTTACAACGTTCCGCTACTCTTCAATCTCAACTTCAGGCTGGGCATGATAGATAAAGTTTGTCCGGTAGATCTCACTTGTAAGTTTTGTCTTATCATTCACAACAATAATAGATAAGATATTGTTACCTTCCGGTACTTCGATTGGTTCTGTGTAACGTGCAGATGTATCTGTAGGATCTGTTCCATCCCACGTGTAATAAATACTGCATCCCTCATCTGCAGTAATCACTACAAACGTAATATCATCCATAGTACCGCCATCCGGTGTTACTTCCGGATAATCCGGGGCTTTCGCTTCGGTCTTATATTTACAGGTAACGACATCACTGTAAATTCCCTTATCGTTTTTGCAGACTGCCTTGATAGTATACTTTCCAACATCGTCTAATTCAATTCCGGCATCGGTATAAAGAATACCATTTTTTTTCGGATCTGATTCATCTAATGTATAATAGATATCACATTCTTCAATGGAAAAAATGGTAACTTCCGTATACACATCATATGTTCCCTCATCCGGATAAAAGACCGGTTCAGCGACAATATACCCGGAAAACAGTTCTAATAAATCTGTATCTGTCACAGTAGACGCCAGCTCTGTAATTTTATCGTACTGACCTTTTGCCTCATAAATCGTGATCAATCCCTGATAAGCCTCTTTGTTCTTTTTATCGAGGTTGATGATCTCCATCTCAAGCACTAATGCAGAATCATATTCTTTTCTTGCAAGATAGATTTCCGCCATGGCAGCCCTGGCATTGATGTCATTTGGTGATAATGTCAGCGCATTTTTATAGTAAGAAAGCGCCTTCTCATAGTTTAAATCCACCAGTTCCTTTTCTGCCATCTCAATCTGGTAATCGTACGAATTGTTATTCTGATAGCGCACGTAAGCAATTGCTCCGATTGCAATGACGACAACCACTGCAGCAACGCAGCCTAAAACAATCCACGGAGTCTGTTTTTTCTTTTTATGGTGTCCCTCTGCTTTTTTGTTCTGGTTTTCTGTTTCTTCTGACGATGTATCTTTGGATGCTTCATCTGTCAAAAGAGCTTTCAGATAATCTTCCTCCAAAACAGAATAACCATTTACCATTTGTGCTTCATGGCCGCATACCGAACAATATAAACAGCCTTCTTTTAACTCAGCTCCACACTTTGCACATTTCATATGAAACCCTTTCTATCTCTACCAATCTTATTCTCTGTTCAGACTTTCCACGCAATTGCTCATAAGCATGGCAATTGTCATTGGACCTACTCCACCCGGAACCGGTGTAATCGCAGAAGCTTTTTCTGCAACTTCCTCATATCGTACATCTCCGCAGAGTTTATTATTTTCATCTCTGTGGATTCCAACATCAATCACAACAGCTCCCTCTTTCACATAATCTGCTGTAATAAATTGTGGTTTTCCAATGGCAACGATCAAAATATCTGCTGTCTGGCATAATTCTTTCAGATTTTTTGTTTTTGAATGGGCGATCGTGACCGTAGCATTCTCACGAAGCATCAGAAGCGCCATTGGCTTTCCGACAATATTGCTTCTGCCAACTACAACACAGTTTTTTCCGGAAATTTCAATTCCAGAACGTTTCAGAAGCTGAATGACTCCGGCCGGAGTACAAGATACAAAGCCCTCTTCACCGATCACTAATTTTCCAACATTCTGTGGATGAAAGCCGTCTACGTCCTTTTCCGGCGAGATTGTGCGGATGATTTTATCCGGATCAATATGCTTTGGAACTGGAAGCTGAACTAAAATACCGTTTACAGTTTCATCTTTGTTCAGTTTTTCAATCAGCTCGATCAATGCATCTTCGGTTGTCTCCTCCGGGAGTTCATAGGATAAGGACCGGATACCAATATACTCGCAAGCCTTCTTTTTGTTTCTTACATAGACAGAGGATGCCGGGTCATTTCCGACCTGGATCACTGCAAGTGCAACCTCCGTTCCTGTATCTTTTAATGCTGTCACTTTCTCTTTCAATTCATCTTTGATGTCCTGTGAAATTTTCTTTCCGTCAATAATCTGTGCCATAATTCCTCTCACTCTGTTCTTTCTACTGCATTTCTTTTTTAGAATAAACCGGTGATCACACCTTCGTCATTTACGTCAATTCCATATGCAGCAGGTTTTTTTGGCAGACCAGGCATTGTCATGATCGCACCTGTTACAGCAACCACAAAGCCTGCTCCTGCTGATACATATACTTCTCTTACGTTAATGGTAAATCCCTCCGGACGGCCAAGTTTTGTCTGGTCATCGGAAAGAGAATACTGTGTTTTTGCCATGCAGACAGGGAAATTGGAAAGCCCCATATCTGTAATTCTCTTTAATTCTTTCTTTGCTGCCGGTGCGTAAGTCACGCCGTCTGCACCGTAAATCTCTTTTGCGATAGTCTCAATCTTTTCTTCCAGAGAAAGATCATTCTCATATAATACCTTGAAATGGCTTTCTTTTTTCTCTAAGGTCTCAAGCACTTTGTTTGCAAGTGCAATACCACCTTCGCCACCTTTTTCCCAGACTTCGGAAAGTGCGAACTCGCAGTCTCTCTCATGGCAGAACTGCTCTACATAGTCTGTCTCTGCCTTGGTATCTGTCACAAAGGAGTTTAAAGTAACAACCACCGGTACTCCGTATTTCTGAAGATTTTCGATATGTTTCTCCAGATTTACAATGCCCTTTTTCAAAGCTTCCAAGTTTTCCTCAGCAAGATCAGCTTTCGCAACTCCTCCATTATATTTCAAAGCGCGGATTGTTGCAACTAAAACCACTGCATCCGGTTTCAGATCTGCCTTTCTGCACTTGATATCAAAGAACTTCTCTGCGCCGAGGTCTGCACCAAATCCTGCCTCTGTGATCACATAATCTGCAAGTTTTAATGCTGTCTTTGTAGCACGGACAGAGTTGCATCCATGTGCAATGTTGGCAAACGGACCACCATGTACAATTGCCGGTGTGTGCTCTAAGGTCTGGATGAGGTTTGGTTTCAACGCATCTTTTAATAATGCAGCCATTGCTCCGGTTGCCTGAAGATCATCTGCTGTCACTGGCTTTCCATCATAAGTATAGGCAACAATAATGCGTCCTAATCTTCTTTTTAAATCGTGCATATCAGTTGCAAGGCAGAGAATTGCCATAATCTCGGAGGCAACGGTAATGACAAAGTGATCTTCTCTCACAACACCATCCATTTTGCTTCCAAGTCCAACGACAGTATTACGGAGCACACGATCGTTCATATCAAGACAGCGTTTCCATACAATCTGTCTTGTATCAATGCCAAGTTCATTTCCCTGCTGAATATGGTTATCAAGCAAAGCAGCCAGCAGATTATTTGCAGAAGTAATTGCATGGAAATCTCCTGTAAAATGAAGATTTAAGTCTTCCATCGGAACGACCTGGGCATAACCGCCTCCTGCGGCGCCTCCCTTGATACCAAAACATGGTCCTAAAGATGGTTCACGCAATGCGATCACTGCCTTTTTCCCCAAACGGCCAAATGCCTGTCCAAGTCCGACACTTGTCGTTGTTTTTCCCTCTCCAGCCGGAGTTGGATTGATTGCTGTCACAAGAATCAGCTTTCCATCCGGCTGATTTTTTACCCGCTCGATCAGTTCATCGGATAATTTAGCTTTGTATTTTCCGTATAATTCGAGGTCATCCTCTCCGATTCCAAGCTTTTCTGCTACTTCTTTGATCGGGAGCATTTCTGCTTCCTGTGCAATCTGAATATCACTTTTCATTCCAAAACTCCATTCCTGCGATTCTCTTTCGCATATTGTATTTGTCCTACACAGGACTTATAAGTTGATATTATAATACAAGTCTTATTGATAAGCAAATATCAATTACAGATATTCTTCTTCATACTGCTCAAATTGTTCCGGCGACATCAGTACTTTTCTTGGTTTTGTACCTTCCTCCGGTCCGACAATTCCGGCTTCCTCCAACTGATCCATAATCCTTGCTGCGCGGTTAAAGCCGACCTTAAAATACCGTTGCAGCATTCCGATCGAACCCTTTTCTTTGTCGATCAGAAGTTTTGCTGCATCTGCAAAATAAGGATCTCTTCCGTCCCCGGTCTGTCCGGAGTCAATGCTTACTGTTGTATTCCCGGATTCGATGCTGTTCATCTGCTCTTCCACAGATGAATTGTAACTCACCTGTCCGTTTTCTACTTTTATGTAAGCGACGACATCCGATACTTCTTTATCCGATACAAATGCACCCTGAACACGCAGTGGTTTCGGTACGCCCTGAGGATTAAATAACATGTCACCTTTTCCGAGCAGTTTTTCTGCACCATTCATATCGAGAATGGTTCTCGAATCAATTCCGGATGTCACCGCGAAGGCGATTCGGCTTGGCATATTCGCCTTGATCAGTCCGGTAATGACATTGACGGACGGACGCTGTGTTGCGATGATCAGATGGATTCCACAGGCTCTTGCAAGCTGTGCCAGACGACAGATGGATTCCTCCACATCACTCGCCGCAACCATCATTAAATCCGCCAACTCGTCTACAATGATCACGATCTGCGGTAGTTTTTCCGGCTTGTCCTCTCCGTCCGGAAGCTCATCAATTTTGGCGTTGTAGCCTCTTAAGTCACGGACATTTGCCTCTGCAAACTTCTGATAACGGTCCGTCATCTCTGCGACTGCCCAGTGAAGCGCACCTGCCGCTTTTTTCGGATCTGTCACAACCGGAATCAGTAAGTGTGGAATTCCGTTATAAATACTAAGTTCGACCACCTTTGGATCGACCATGATCAGTTTTACATCTTTCGGATCTGCTTTGTATAAAATACTCATAATAATCGTGTTGATACAGACAGATTTACCGGAACCTGTTGCACCGGCAATCAGTAAATGAGGCATTTTTGCAATATCTGCAACCGTTACATTTCCTCCAATATCTTTTCCGACGCAGAAAGAAATGTTGGATGGATGATTTTTAAATTCCGGCGAATCCACAAGTTCACGGAAAGAAACCATCAGTGTCTCTTTGTTCGGGACTTCGATTCCAACTGCCGCCTTTCCCGGGATTGGTGCCTCGATTCGGATGTCAGCAGCTGCGAGATTCAGTTTGATATCATCTGCCAAATTCACGATTTTACTTACTTTAACACCCATTTCCGGCTGAATCTCATAACGTGTGACCGATGGTCCACAACTGATATTCGTGATCGTAACGTTAACGCCGAAATTCTTTAATGTCTGCTGTAATTTCTGTGCCGTCTCCTGAAGATGCTGTTTGGAATCTCCCTGCTTATTGCCTGGCGGTTTTAACAATGATACTGGTGGGAACACATACTTTCTTTCCTTCTGTGCCTCCAGATGAATCTCTTCCTCGATGGATGAGACATCATTTTGAATATCTTCCTCCGTAGCCTTAACATTTTTCTTCGGTTTTTCGGTTCTTTCTGATGAATGAAGCTCTACTTTTTCTGCTCTCACATGCGGCTCTTCCGGTTTTTCTGCGGCATCATACGGAATAGATTCTTCTACTGGATGATGTTCTTCATAAGCCGGCTCTGTATGGATACTCTCCTGATATGCCGGCTCTGAGTGAAAGATTGATGCATCCTCTTCCAGCTCTTTTGCCTCAAACGCTTCCTCAGAAAATGCGGACGGAGCAACATACAGTTCCGTCTCCGATTCCATAGCAGGAAGTTTTTGATATTCTGCGCCTCCAGCTGTGAGTGTCACATGCTTCTCCTCCTTGATTTCCGGCAGATTGGTGTTCGACTGCTCCAAAAGTTTGTCAATATTAATTTCACTGACTTCATCCGAACCCATAGGCTCTGCCTTCTTGTCCGGAAGAACTCTTGTGTCGACTGCCACGCCTTCCACCTTGCGGTCCATGCGGCGCAGCTCACGTTCCTCACGTCGCTGTTCTGCAAGTTCACGATGACGTTCATTGCTCTCTTTTGCCGTTTCATAAACTTTACGGCTGCCTTTCTGCACACCCTTCAATGCGGAACGTTCTGTGATCAGCACCAGACAGATAATCATTGCCACAACATCGATCACACAAGAACCGAGGAGTCCAAAATTTGGACAAAAAATCCCGGCAAGAAGACCACCTAAAAATCCTCCGCCAATTTTATGTACCGAACAATACTGATAGGCACCTGCCGCTCCGGCAACTTCCGCGCCACAGCGCACGATCTCGATAAACATACATAAAAACAGCACAAAAAAGACAGCCGCAGCAATTTTTACCGTTGCGATCCGATTGCCTTTATTGGACGCCGCAAAAAAAGTACCGATCACCAAAACAACCGGAAAAATATATGCGATCAAACCAAATACACCAAAAAAGAAACTGCTGACAGCATTTCCAATTGCCCCGCCGATTCCAAAATTACTGATAAAAAGTAAAATGGAGATTGCAAGGATCACCCACAGAATCACTTCCTCTGTAAAGCTCTCCTGCTGTATATCATTCTTCTTACGTCCTGAATTCGTTTTTCTGCCAGAAGTTTTTCTGCCAGAGGAACTCTTTCTTTTCCCTGTTGCCAAAATATTACCTCCAAAAAATATCTCCTATAATGTATAGAAAAATCCGCCGATTGAGAGCAGTCCGACAATCAGACAATAAACTGCAAAAACACGGAATTTCCGATTGCGCACAATGACAAGCATTGTTTTAATACAGATATATCCGATCACTGCAGCAATCACCATACCAACAATATAGCAGGTGATATCCATGCCGCTCACAGACAGGTCTGCAAAATCTTTTAACTCTAATACCATGGCACCTAAAATCGCCGGTATCGACATGATAAACGAATATTTCACTGCAAACTTGCGGTTAAATCCGCTGAGCAGACATGCTGTGATCGTTGTTCCGCTGCGGGATAATCCAGGCAACGTTGCCACGCCCTGAGCAATACCAACGACAAACGCATTGGTGTATGTAATGTCCTTCGGAAGCTTGTCTCCGCCCTTGCAGCGGTCTGCGATAAAGAGCAGGATTGCGGTTGCGATCAGACAGATGCCCGGCACGATCAGAAGTCCTGATGCCTGCTCTACCACGTCTTTTCCAACAAAACCAATGATTCCGGTCGGAATGGTTGATACTATGATCAGCACCACAAACTTGCGGTAACTGCTGTTTACAATTCTGCGGTACGGACTGTAATCAACACGATCTTTTCCCCTGTCACGGATCGACAGAAAAAGGTTTTTTATAAGGGCTGCGAAATTGATCAGCACATCTCTCACGATACAGATTCCCTCCACAAAAAGCCGCACAATATCTTTATAATAAACTGCACAGATTGCGATCAGAGTTCCCACATGCAGTAAAACATCAAACAGCATTCCCGTATCCGTCTCAACATGGAACAGGATTTTAAAAAGTGCAAGATGTCCGGAACTGCTGACTGGAAGGAACTCTGTCAATCCCTGTATGATTCCCATCAAGACCGCCTGTAATAAAGTCATAAGCTTTTTCCTCCGCTGTATCGTATCTCATATTTTCTAAAAAATATCAGTTTTTTCCATAAGTCACCTATTTTCATACTTTTTAAGTATACCATATTTCGTTTTGATTGTCATTAAAAGCTTTTTTTGCCACAAGATTTTGCCTCATGTATGAGCTGATGCAATTTTGCAAATGCCTCATGGATCCCTCCGATAGAATCAATGAGTCCTTCCTCGACTGCCTGTCTTCCAACCAGAATCGTTCCAAGGTCTTTTGTGAGGATTCCCATATTCATCATAAGCTCCTCCAATCGCTTCTGCTCTGCCTTAGAATGCTGTGCAATAAATTTTAAAATGCGATCCTGCATCTGTTTAAAATAATCATACGTTGGCTGCGCACCGATCACGGTTCCATTCATCCGTACCGGGTGGATCACCATCGTGCCGGATGGCACAATAAAAGAATAGTCCGTAGAGACTGCCAGCGGAACACCAATGGAATGACTGCCACCAAGCACCAGTGAAACCGTCGGTTTATCAATGGATGCCACCATCTCTGCAATGGCTAGTCCACTCTCCACATCCCCGCCTACCGTGTTTAACAAAAGCAGTAATCCATCCACATTTTTATTTTCCTCCACCTCCGCGAGTTTTGGAAGCACATGCTCATACTTTGTCGTCTTTGTCGCCGCCGGAAGGCACTCATGCCCCTCAATCTCTCCTATGATCGTCAACATGGAGATCCTGTCTTCCCCATGCTCTAACTCCACCTGACCAAAATCCCTGATCTGCTCATTCACAGCCTTCTCTTTCTCATTTTTCTCTGCCATACGATCTCCCTTCCCTCATAAGAGCTCTCGCTACGTGTCGCTGGTAACGGTACTAAGAAGCCAGTCACGATTAACATCGCACCTGCCTTCTAAGAACCGACCGCTCCCCAGTGTTTTCTCAATCTTTTGTTAATTTTTCACAATTCAATTTACGCTTTCACGAGTTTCGCAATTGTCTAATAAGAATGAAAAAAACAGGATAGATTTTTCTACCCTGTTCTTTAGTATTGGAGATTCTTTTTATTTTATACAGTATATCCAAGCAGATAATTATAAAGCCCTTCGTATTTTCCTTTGGAAGACTTCCAGGAATAATCGTTTGCCATGCCCCGTTCAACAATCTGATTCCACTGTTTTTTCTTATCAAAATAAATATGCTTTGCATAATTGACAACACCGAGCATCTCTTCCCCATTATAATTTGCAAAAGAGAATCCATCACCGGTATTTTCGTATTCGTTATATGGTCTGACTGTATCCTTAAGTCCTCCGGTCTCACGGACGATTGGAACCGTACCGTAACGGAAAGAGATCAGCTGCGTCAGTCCACATGGTTCAAAGCGGGATGGCATTAAAAATGCATCCGCAGCGGCGTAAAGTTTGTGAGCCAGGTCATCAGAATAACAGATATTGGCAGAAACTCTGTCTCCGTATTTCCATGCATAATGGCGGAACATGTTCTCATACTGTGGATCGCCGGTTCCAATCACAACAATCTGTGTGAAATCATCCACCAGGCGGTCAATCACATAATTGATCAGATCCAGACCTTTCTGATCGGTGAGTCTTGAGATCAGTCCGATCATGAACTTCTTCTTATCGACAGTCAGATCCAGTTCCTCCTGTAATTTTAATTTATTATTGACCTTCTTCTTACGGAAGTCTGATGCGTTATAGTTGGTATAAATTTTCGGGTCTGTCTCCGGATCATATGTTTTGTAATCAATACCGTTTACAATGCCCTGCATATCAAAGTGTCTGGCGGCAAGCAGTCCATCCAGCCCCTCGCCATAGTAATCAGTCTGGATCTCCTGTGCATAAGAATCGCTTACAGTTGTAATATAATCTGCATATACCAAACCACCCTTTAACATGTTGGCATCCTTATGAAATTCCAGTTTATCCGGTGCAAACAAATCTGCTGAAAATCCTGTCAGCCCCTTCATCGTCTTCACATCCCATACACCCTGGAACTTCAAATTATGTATGGTAATGATTGATTTCATCCCCCAGTAAAAAGAGTCTGCCTGAAATTCATTTTTCAGATATACCGGGATCAGACCTGTCTCCCAGTCGTGACAGTGGATCAGATCCGGACGGAAATCGATCTGTTTTAACATGGATAAAACAGCTTTATCGAAGAAAACAAACTTCTCAATGTCATAACGGATATCCCCATATGGTGTATCACAGGTAAAATATTCCTGATTATCAATAAAATAGTAGGTAACCCCATCCAGTTCATATTTTAAAATTCCAACATATTTATTCTGGATATAATTTCCTGCACACATATAAAAATGTGTCACATACTGGAACTGGCTTCTGTACTTTTCCGGAATACAGCTATAATTTGGAATCACGACCCTGACATCCCATTCCTCTTTTGAAAATTCCTTAGGTAATGCACCACACACGTCCGCAAGTCCCCCAGTTTTTATAAACGGAACGCACTCTGACGCTGCAAAAAGAATCCTCTTCATGAATTATACCTCCTCATCATCCTTGTACTATTTATGATATAACATTTTCCCCCGGATTTCTACCACTTTATTGTAAAAAAGTGTCCATATGAAAAAACTCTGTTCTTGGATTGCGCCAAAAACAGAGTCTGTCTCATATTATTTATTCATCCCAGTTGTGGTAAACCTGCTGAACATCATCATCATCATCCAAAAGATCTAAGATACGGTTGATGTTTGTGATATCTTCGTCTGCAGATAACTCTACATAGTTCTGAGGAATCATGGTTACTTCTGCTTCTGCCATTGGAATGTTCTCAGCTTCCAATGCGCTTCTTACAGCTTCAAAATCATCTGGAGATGTCAATACTTCAAAGCAGTCCTCCTCCTCATTAAAATCTTCTGCGCCTGCATCTAAAGCGATCATCATAAGATCGTCTGCATCCATCTCACAGTCTTCTTTTGCGATGATGATCTGTCCTTTTTCATCGAACATGTAAGATACACAACCCTGTGTACCGATGCTTCCATGACCTTTTGTGAATGCATTTCTGACATTTGCAGCAGTACGGTTTTTGTTATCTGTTAAACATTTTACAATGATAGCTGTTCCGCTTGGTCCATATCCTTCATATGTACAGAATTCGTAGTTGACGGAGTTTCCATCACCGGCAGCTTTCTTAATACCACGCTCAATCGTATCGTTTGGCATATTGTTGCTCTTTGCCTTTACAATCACCTGTGCAAGTTTGAAGTTATTGGATGGATCCGGACCACCCTCTTTTACTGCAACTGCGATCTCTCTACCGATAATCGTAAAGATTTTACCTTTTGCAGCATCATTTTTTTCTTTCTTATGTTTAATATTGGCAAACTTTGAATGTCCTGACATAACTTTATCCTCTCTTTTTCTTGTATTTTCGTCTGTCAAACTTTTTATATGTTTTGTGTGTTTCTCACACAATTACAAAATCTCTCAGAAATATTATTCTAGCACCGTTTCTTCTTTCTGACAAGAGTTCTCTTCCTTATCTGTGGAAACGCCCTCGGCAAGTTTTGTGATCTTCACTTTTTTGATCATCTTATTTTCCACCTGTAAAACTTCGAAATGATACCCGAAAGCATCTGTTTCAAACTTCTCATCATCATTTGGAATACGGTCTAACAGAGAGATCAGTATACCATTTAACGTTTCAAATTCATCTTCCTCCGGAATATGAATTTTCAAAATTTCAAGTGCCTCCTCAGCAGAAGTCATACCATCCATCAGATAACTGCCATCCGGCAGTTTCTCAATCATCTTTTCTTCCTGGTCGTGTTCGTCCTCGATGTTTCCTACGATCTCCTCAAGGATATCTTCCATTGCAACAATCCCGGAAGTCTGTCCATACTCATCCACCACGATGACCATATGCGTCTTAGCATTCTGCATCATCGTAAATAAGGTATTAATATTTCTCGTTTCCGGAATAAAATCAACCTCACGGATCAATCCCTTAATATCTTTGATCGCCGTGTGATAAATCTCCTGTTTCTGGCACAGTGCAAGTACCTCCTTAATATGAAGCACTCCGATTATATTATCAATATCATCTATGTATACCGGATATCGCGAATAGTTATTTTCAATCGTGAAATCCAGCATTTCAAGGAACGTCATCGTTCCATCAATGGCAATGATATTCTTGCGGTGCACCATAATATCCTTTGCATCTTTGTCTCCAAATTCAAAAATATTATGGATCATCTCCGCTTCATTCGCCTGCAGGACACCCTGCTCATGTCCTTCATTTACCATTGAGATAATCTCTTCTTCTGTCACATCATCGGTGTCTACTCCGAACAGCTTCATAAGCCTGTTACTCAACTTTTTCATCCCGGTAGTGGGACTGCCACCATCGTCCATAAATCCTCCTAATTTATATCGAAATTGTATTAAAACATTTGAAATAATACCATTTTGCTCCAGAATAGTCAAGTTATGTAAGAAGCTCTAAGCTTATTTCCAATGCCTTATCAATTTTGATCAGTATCTGATTGTCAAGATGACATACTTTATCTTTCAGCCGCGTCTTGTCGATTGTGCGCAACTGTTCCAGTAAAACAACGGAATCCTTCACCAGTGCATACTTGGTGCAGTCTAACTCCACATGGGTTGGAAGTTTTGCCTTGTTCATCTGTGAAGTGATTGCTGCACAAATGACCGTAGGACTGTGTCTGTTTCCAACATCATTCTGTATAATAAGAACCGGGCGGACTCCACCCTGCTCAGAACCGACCACTGGTCTTAAATCTGCATAAAAAATATCTCCACGCCGAATTAACATATGCTTTACACTCCATAATCTTACTCAGTATTCTCTCTACTGTTGTTTCTTACGGATAGTATTTCCATATTTAACGGTCGTATTCTGTTTTCAAAAATATTTTTCCAGCCTATTCCTCGTCAAAATATTCCTGGCTTGCAATTCTTTTTCCATCTCGATAAAAAACACGCGGAATACGTTTTCCAAGCACGCAGACAAACTCATAATTAAATCTGCCGGAAAGGCTGCCGACTTCTTCCATTGTGATCACTTCGTCACCATCCCTGCCGATCAGTGTCACTTCATCCCCGATCTTCACATCCGGGATATCCGTCACATCTACCATGAACTGATCCATACAGACTCTTCCGCAGATTGGTGCGCGTTTTCCGTGGATCAGGACACTTCCTGTATTTGACAGTCCCCTGCAATATCCATCTGCGTAGCCAACCGGGATCGTTGCGATGCGGCTGTCGCGTTCTGTGATGAAAGTCCCACCGTAGCTGACAGCTCTTCCGGTCTCTAAATCCTTGACGTAAGCCACATGCGTCTTCAATTCCATCACCGGTTTTAAATCAAGGGAATTCTGGTCAACTTCTTCTGATGGCCATAATCCGTACAACGTGATTCCTGCCCTTACCATATCCATATTTGCCTCGCGGATCTCTGCGATCCCAGCACTGTTAGAACAGTGTTTGATGGGGATTGAAACACCTCTGTCTTCCATCATGGCGATCATTTTTCTGAATTTTTGAATCTGTTCTTTTGTGAAAGTTTTATCATACTCATCTGCTTTTGCAAAATGAGTAAAAATCCCCTCCACTATCATATGCGGAAGCTTTGCAATCTGCGCCATCTCATCTGCGGCTTCTTCTGTCACCTGATACCCGATACGGCTCATTCCGGTATCCACTGCAAAATGCATCCGGCAGTCTTTTCCAACTTTTTCGGCAGCAGCAGAAAGCTCTTCTGCCATCTCAAGCGTAAAAACGCTTGGACAGATTTCTGCCTGGATCACTTCCTCATACTGATCCGGAAAGATATAGCCAAGAATCAAAATCGGTTTTTGGATTCCATTATTTCGAAGGATCATCCCTTCCTCAACAGTTGCAGCTGCATACCCATAAACATAATCTAAATGTTCAATCTCCTTTGCAATAGGAACAGCCCCATGACCATACCCATCTGCTTTGATCACCGCCATAATTTTCGTGTCCGGATCGATGTTCTGATGCATGGCTTCCATATTGTGCATGATCGCACTCAAATCTATATTTGCACACACTCTGCTGTGTTTATTCATGTTATATCCATACCTTTCTATCGTAATGAATCTTTTTTATAATTGATTTTCTGCCAGAAAATCTCTCAAACCATTTACAATGTCGCCTGCCATCATACCACGAAAACCACATTTTTTCAATGCAGTATCTCCGGAAAGTCCGTGAAGGTAAACGCCAAGCGCTGCCGCAGTCTCTGTGTCTGCCCTCTGTGCCAGAAGTGATCCTATGATTCCGGTCAGCACATCCCCACTTCCCGCCGTTGCCATTCCATGATTTCCGGAGAGGTTCAGATAAGTCCTTCCATGTGGAGTGGCAACGACCGTGTGTTCATCTTTCAGAACACAGGTGACATGAAATTTTCCTGCAAACTTATCCGCAGTATCAATCAGCCGTGTCTGGATAAAGGCAATGGAATCCCCGGTCAGACGGCTCATCTCACCAAGATGCGGCGTGATCACAAGTTCTGTGTGCGCCAAAAGTAAAACACTTGTGTCCTCTGCAATGATATTTAATGCATCTGCATCAAGGACGACCGGAACAGATGCTTTTTGCAGCACTGTTTTCACAATCTGATGTGCTGCATCCCCGGTTCCGATTCCCGGTCCACACACAATCACATCTGCCCATTTCATTGCTTCTGAAAGTTTCGAAGCATCTAATTTTACAGGGTGATAAGTAGTCAGAACTGCCTCCGGAATACTTGTCTGCAATGGAATGCGGTTTTCCTCAGGCGTAAACACACGCACCAGACCACAGCCTGCCGTATATGCTGCCTTTGCACTTAAAACAGCTGCGCCAGCCATATCCACACTTCCAGCGATCAGCAGTAATTTACCGAAGCTTCCCTTATTAGAATGTGAAGCTCTCTTTGGAAGGAATCTCAGATCTTCCATCTCGAACGCCATAACACCGGGCATTTGTGTCAGAAAACTCTCATCCGTGATTCCAATCTGCTTTGTCACGATCTCCCCGACATATTCATTTCCCGGGAAAAGGTGCATGCCGATTTTTTCATAGGCAAATGTGATCGTGCAGTCTGCACGGAACGCACAGTTTAAAACAGCCCCTGTGTCCGATGAAATTCCGGATGGCATATCAAGTGCGATCTTTTTTCCTGGTATTTCGTTCATTTTCCGAATTGTATCAGCAAAAATGCCTTCAACATTTCTCGAAAGCCCGACTCCAAAAATGGCATCCACTATCACATCATATGCAGTATTCTCCGGAATGGCTTCCAATACTGGGCATCCATAAGCTGAAAGAATTTCCAATTGTTTTTTACACTGGTCTGTCTCCTTCTTCCGGTCACCGATCAACACGGTATGCACTTCTGCTCCATCCAAGAATAACAGCCGGGTGAGTGCAAGCCCATCTGCGCCATTGTTTCCTGTTCCGCAAACGACCAGAAATTTTTTGCTGCATGGGTACTGCCTTTTGATCTCATCAAAAACTGCAAGTGCTGCTCTCTCCATTAAAAGCAGGGATGGCACTTTAAAATGTTCTGTCGTGTTCGTATCATATTGTTTCATCTCTCTGCTGTTTACCAGATACTTCATAACCTTCTCATCCCCTCAGGCATATGGATAAGATAGAGCTGTCGTGCATTAAAAAATGCATACGGCAGCTCTATCGATTTCATCCATTATTTATTCTGCTTATTTTTTACGATATTATAGGACAACTGCATCAGGCTGTCAGAAAGATGTACATTCTCAACAACCACATCTTTGTCGATCAGATCAAGGTCCACATGGGCAAAATTCCAGATTGCCTGAATTCCAAGATTGACCAGACGGTTTGCAATGGCATCAGCCTTCTCCTTCGGCATGGTAAGGGCTGCAATATCAACAACATGATCCTTGCAGTAATCATCCAGTTCATCTAACATGTGGATCTTAATTCCGCGGACTGTCACACCCTCTAACGCCGGATTGACATCAAAAAGTGCTGTGATCACAAAACCAAGTTTTTCAAACTTCACATAATTTGCCAGTGCCTGACCTAAATTACCGGCACCGATGACAATAATATTATGTTTCTGGTTTAAGCCTAAAATCTTACCAATCTCTTCATATAAAAACTTTACATTATATCCATATCCCTGCTGTCCGAAACCGCCAAAGTTATTCAGATCCTGACGGATCTGCGAAGCAGTGACATTCATTCTTTTGCTTAGATCATTGGATGAAATACGTTCCACTCCATCCTCCAGCAATTCACCTAAATACCGGTAATATCTCGGCATACGACGGATTACTGCCTGGGAAATTTCTTTTTCCTGCATTTTTTGCCCCTCCCGAAGTATCTCTCTTTCACGGCTCTTTTCTTCTTATGCCGCAATGCATCATTTTTATTATAGTAATTTCAACTGCATCTGTCAATCTGTTAAACTTTTAACAGAGTAAATTTATCTGCCGTATCACCACATTTTCCAGATTTTTACGCGTCCAGCTCCATGGAAAGTTCTTCCCACACTTCATACTGCTTTTCTAATTCTTCCTGATACTCACTCTGCTGTTTCGTCAGTTCTCCTAACTTTGCAGAGTTCACAGCCACTTCCGGCTTTGCACATTCCGCATCGATCGAAGCAATTTTATCTTCCAGCTCCGCAATCTTTTCCTCTGCCTTTTTCAGGGCATTCTCTATCTTGCGGATCCGTGCCTGTTCTGCCTTCTGTGTCTGCCAGTCCACCTTCTGGGCAGTCTCTTTCACAGAAGCCTCTGTCTGTGCCTCATCCTCCGGCTTTTTGACATATAACGCAACCATCTGGTCATGTTTTTCCAGATAATAATCATAGTTGCCGATATAATTCACAACCGTCTCTCCGGTCAGTTCTAGAATACGTGTTGCAGTCTGATTAATAAAATAACGGTCATGCGATACGAAAAATACTGTTCCAGTATAACTTTTTAGTGCTTCCTCTAAAATTTCTTTTGAAGTGATGTCCAGATGGTTGGTCGGCTCATCGAGGATCAGAAAATTCGCATCGGAAAGCATTAATTTTGCCAGTGCAACACGTCCTCTCTCACCACCGCTCAAGTCTTCGATCCGCTTATAGACATCATCATCTGTAAATAAAAAAGCTGCCAGAACATTACGCACTTTCGTGTTATTCAGATTTGGATAATCATCCGCGATCTCATCAAAAATGGTTTTCTCCATGTGAAGCTGCTGATGTTCCTGGTCATAGTAACCAATATGTACATTGCTTCCAAGTGTTACCGTTCCCGCATCCGGGGAGATCAGCTCGTTGATAATCTTAAGGATCGTTGTTTTACCGGTTCCGTTATTTCCAATTAATGCTACACGCTCCCCGCGTTTCACTTCGAAATTAATTCCCGAAAAAAGCTGTAATGGCGGGAATGCCTTGGCAAGCCCTTCCACTTTTAAAACATCATTTCCACTGACCACATTCGGCTCTAACACGATCCAGATATCTGTGTTATCCTCGGTCGGCTTCTCAATGCGTTCGATCTTATCCAGCAGTTTTTCCCGGCTCTCTGCCCGCTTAATTGACTTCTCGCGGTTAAAAGATTTCAGTTTTGCGATCACTTCTTCCTGATGCCTGATCTCACGCTGCTGATTATAGTACTGCTTGATCATGGCTGCACGGATTGCTGCCTTTTTCTTTGCATAATCCGAATAGTTCCCCTGATAAACATAACCCTTGTGCTGAAAAATCTCCACCACTTTACTCACGACGCGGTCTAAGAAATACCGGTCATGCGATACGATTAAAACAGCTCCCTTGTAATTCATCAGAAAAGTTTCCAGCCATCGGATTGACTCGATATCCAGATGGTTGGTCGGCTCGTCTAAAAGCAGGATGTCCGGCTTTGTCACAAGCAGTTTTCCAAGAGATACACGGGTTTTCTGTCCGCCGGAGAGTTCGCTCATTTTCTTGTCGAACTCCTCCTCAGTAAATCCAAGCCCCTTTAAAATACCGGTCACTTCACTGCGGTATGCATATCCGTTCACCTGTTCAAATTCATGGCTTAATTTATGGTAAGTATCTAAAAGCTGCTCTAATGCTTCCCCGGAGAGTGTGTTCATCTGCGTTTCCATATCACGCAGCCGTTCCTCCATCTCGATAATGTCGCGTTTAGAATCTAATACTTCCTCATAGATCGTATGGTGGCCGGAAACATCCTGATATTGGGCAAGATAACCGATCGTTTTATCTTTTGCGAGCGTCACTTCCCCCTCGTCCGGATTTTCCTGTTTCATAATTATTTTAAGCAGCGTAGATTTGCCGGCACCATTGATGCCGACAACCGCTGCTTTTTCATTTTCTTCAATATGAAAACTTACATTTTTTAAAATTTCGTCAGTCCCGAATGACTTTGAGATATTCTGACAAGATAAAATCATAATGATAACATTCCTTCTAATGTGGTTCGGATTGCCTTGATGAAATCCTCACTGTTTAACACAGTCGGATGCTCTAATGTTGTAATGAGCGCAAGGTCTTTTGTCATTTTACCACTCTCAATGGTAGATATACAAGCTTTTTCTAATTTATCTGCAAAATCCTGCAATTCTTTGATGCCATCGATCTCGCCACGTTTTCTCAAGGCTCCTGTCCATGCAAAAATCGTTGCGACAGAGTTTGTGGATGTCTCCTCACCCTTTAAATGTTTGTAATAATGGCGCTGTACGGTTCCATGTGCAGCCTCATACTCATAATATCCCTGTGGAGAGACAAGCACGGAAGTCATCATGGCAAGAGAACCAAATGCGCTGGATACCATATCACTCATGACATCCCCGTCATAGTTTTTGCATGCCCAGATGTAACCGCCTTCGGATTTCATGACACGTGCAACTGCATCATCGATCAATGTATAGAAATAGGTAATTCCGGCTTCTTCAAATTTTTCCTTATACTCTGCGTCAAAGATTTCCTGGAAAATGTCTTTAAATGTATGGTCATATTTTTTGGAAATAGTGTCTTTGGTTGCAAACCACAGATCCTGCTTTGTATCTAAAGCATAATTGAAGCAGCTTTTTGCAAAACTTTCAATGGAATTGCATAGATTGTGCTGTCCCTGTACCACACCTGCACCTGTGAAATTATGGATCAGTTCTCTTGTCTCTGTTCCATCCTCATCAGTGTATACAAGCTCACATTTACCAGGTCCCGGAATCTTCATCTCAGATGCTTTGTAAACATCACCATAAGCATGACGTGCGATTGTGATCGGTTTTTTCCAGTTTTTCACACATGGTTCAATTCCTTTTACAACGATCGGTGCACGGAAAACTGTTCCATCTAAGATTGCACGGATCGTTCCGTTCGGACTCTTCCACATTTCTTTTAAATTGTACTCTTTGACACGTGCTGCATTTGGAGTGATCGTTGCACATTTTACGGCAACACCGTATTTCTTTGTTGCATTTGCAGAATCAATCGTCACCTGATCGTCTGTCTCGTTACGATACTCTAATCCCAGATCATAATAATCGGTTTTAAGGTCGATAAAAGGGGTTAATAATTCATCTTTGATCATCTTCCAGAGAATTCTGGTCATCTCATCTCCGTCCATCTCTACTAATGGAGTTGTCATTTTAATTTTTTCCATCGCTTATTTTTCCTTTCTGCCTTGTTTTCATGAATCTCACAAATGTTACTTTTTTAACAAATTATCCCAGCCATAGTGATCCATATTCTCAATGGTTTTCATAATGTGCTGGTTTGCAAGCGTTTCTGCCAGTTGTGCATCATGCTGTTTCAATGCCTCCACAATCCTGCGGTGTTCATTATTTGAATCCACTGCCCTGTTCTTATCGGAAAGAGTGATTTTTCTGACACGCTGGGCATAGTGATGAAAATCGGAAAGCACATGCCGTAATTCCCGGCTGCCACTTGCGGTATATAAAATCTCGTGGAACTTATTGTCCAGCTCAACCATCTGTTCTGCGTTGCCCTTTGCTGCATGAAAGTCCGACAAAAAAATATTTTCCTCCAACTCATCCAACTGTTCTTTCGTGATATTCTCCGCAGCCCACTTAGCACACAATCCTTCCAGACGGCTTCTGATCTCATAAATGTCTTTGATATCTTTCTGGGATATGCCAACCACATAAGCGCCTTTATTGGGAATGATCGTGACCAGACCTTCGAGTTCCAGCTGACGCAGTGCCTCCCTCACAGGGGTTCTGCTGACGCCGAGTTCCTCACCGATTGATTTCTCCTTCAGTTCCTCGTCTCTCTCATATTTGCCGGAAAGAATGTTCTCCCTTATCATATGAAAGACTCTCGAACCCAAGGAGTAATTGTCTTCTCCCATAATTATCTCTCCAAAGTATCTATCTTTAATTTCTTACAGCACTTACCGATCTCTTCTACCAACTCATTGTCTGTCAAAACGGTCACACGGCCTTCCTCATACTGCTTGTCTACCCATACTTTTACCATCTTAACAAGTTCTGAATTCTTATCGACGCCTTTTTCCTTTGGCAGATGATAATAAGAATTGATCCATAATGCAATTCCTGCCAGACCGGATGTATTGGATACGGATACAAGTGGTGGTCTGTTTAAAAATTTTCCCGTATCAAAAATGTTGTAAATTTCCTCATTTTTCAACAGACCGTCTGCATGGATACCGGCTCTTGTGACATTAAAGTTACTTCCGACAAACGGTGTGCGGCTTGGCTGTACATAACCTAATTCTTTTTCAAAATACTCTGCAAGCTCTGTGATCACCGTTGTGTCCATGCCGTCTAAGGTGCCTTTTAACTGTGCATACTCAAATACCATTGCCTCCAGAGGGGTATTTCCGGTTCTCTCTCCGATGCCAAATAAGGAACAATTGACACCGCTTGCACCGTAAAGCCATGCAGTAGTAGAGTTGTTGACTGCCTTATAAAAGTCATTGTGTCCATGCCATTCGATCAATTCAGACGGGACACCTGCATGTGTGGTAAGTCCATAAATGATTCCCGGTACGCTTCGCGGAATTACGGCACCAGGGAAATTGACACCATAACCCATCGTATCACAGGCACGGATCTTGATCGGTATCTTATATTCATCCATCAGTTTCATCAGCTCGACACAGAATGGGATCACAAATCCATAAATATCGGATCTTGTGATATCTTCGAGATGACATCTTGGACTGATGCCTGTCTCTAAACATTCACGGATCACACTTAAGTAGAGGTTCATAACCTCACGCCTTGTCATTTTCATTTTATAGAAAATATGATAATCGGAACAGCTTACCAGAATACCTGTCTCACGAAGTCCGATATCTTTGACTAACTGGAAGTCCTGTTTGCTCGCACGGATCCAGCTTGTAACTTCCGGAAATTTATAACCGCGTTCCAGACATTTGTATACGGCATCGCGGTCTTTTTTACTGTATAAGAAAAATTCGCTCTGGCGGATCAGACCTTTTGGTCCGCCTAATTTATGTAAATAATCGTAAATGGTCACGATCTGTTCCGTTGTATAAGGAGCCCTTGACTGCTGTCCATCACGGAATGTCGTATCTGTGATCCAGATATTTTCCGGCATATTATGCGGCACGATACGGTCATTAAACGCAATCTTAGGAATCTCATCATAAGGAAACAGATTGTGGAATACATTTGGTTCCTCCACATCCACTAACTGGTAGAAATGTTCTTCTAACTGCAATAGATTTGTCTTTTGATTCATGATTACTTCTCTCATAACATCCTCCTTATAGTAAACGGATATATATGCAAAATATTTGACTATTTTTACATGCATAATTGTATACAATTATACTTTCTTTATTTTAGACACTCTTGCTGCTATTTGTCAATGCATAATATATTATATTTATTATAACGTTTAGTTATGGTCTGTTCTATGGTCATGAATCCGCCTCATGATGACTGCGCTCAATCGCGCAGTTTAAGATATATCTGTTTTCTTTTTCCAGAGAAACGGTACGATATACGATACTGTCCGTAATTTTTTCTGTCAGATCCATAATATCTTTGTGACATTCCTGATTCTCTCCGGTGTAAATGATCTGTCCATTTTTATCGAGATTCTGCGAATAGTCACAACTGAAACGTACCACAAAAAACTTTTCAGATGCCGTCTCCATGGTAACCGAAACAGCATATTTACCCAGAATCTGCCTGCATGCTTTTGTGAGTATCATCAGGAGAAAAAGAATCTTCCGGAAAATCTCCGGTGGGATCTCACAGTCTTCTTTCTTTATCATATGGAAACTCTGTCCGGCATCCTCATGATGAAATTCATTTTTTAACCGGTTATACCCCATCAAATAATTACCATTTTCATGGATCATTGTCTCCAGATAATATCCGAGCAGATCCCTCAGATAATGTTCCATCATGTATTCTCCCACGGAATCCATCTGCCCTATCGTCAAATGCTGCTTCAGCATCGTCATGACAACCTCTGCTGCCTGCTTATAGAGCATGACATTCTCCTTTTGTCTCTCCTCAATTCTCTCAAAATCCTTCTCCGAGAAAAAGAGATTCATATTTGCCTGCTCAAGATCTGATTCTGCCTGTTTTTTCAGACGGTGATACTCCAATGCCGCATTCACCGGTTCGATAAAATCAGCAAATGACGCACACGGTTTCATGATCAATTTGTAGATATCACATTCATTCAGAAAAGAGAGGATGTCTTTTACATGCTCTGCACTCGTCATTGCCACACGGACCGTATCCGGCGAGATCATTTTTGCCATGGTGAAAAATTCTCTTCCACTGAGTACGGAAAGACTCGTCTCACATACTAAAACATCTGTTTTCTGATGTTCTAATATATCCAGTGCCTCCTCCGGTCTCCCTGTAATCTGATAAGAAAAAGAAGGCTTTTCTGTCTGGAAAACTGCCTCAAGTCTTTTTCTCCCCACCTCATCCGGCTCTACGATCATTACAAATTCCATCCTCATCCTCCTGTGTACGTTGTGATTCTATATCATTATTTTATACTTTTATTGTTATGATTAACTTAACTATAGCAAACCCATTTTTATATCTCAATAGCAAAAAAAATTTATTTTTCAAAAACTGTAACACATTCTCCTCTGTTCCATAAGATACAGTGTAAGAAAAATTTGGAGGATTTAACATGAGTGATTTAGCTGCAACAAACTGTGGTGGATGTGGATGTAATGAAGGAGGATGCAACTCTATTCTCTGGATCATCATTTTATTGAGCTGCTGCTGTGGTAATAACGGCGGATTCTGTGGCAACAACGGATGTGGCGGTGGAAATGACTGCTTATGGATCATCTTACTTCTTCTCTGCTGTGGCGGATGTGGTAACGGAAACGGCTTCTGCTAATCGCAGGCAGACATCAATGGGGAATCTAAAGTTCCCCTGACCGGTAAACCACCCAGACTTCACGGTCTGGGTGGTTTTTTGTCGTTTACTTTGGTTTTTCCGTTTTCTCTTTGTTCTTTGCCACTTCCCGCTCTCTGACAATCTTCTTGTATACCTCACATTCCTCTGGCACACTTCTTCTTTTGAGACACTCTTCATCTATCTCATAAACACTGTTATTTTCCACCACTAACATGACATTTTTCCTCCTCGCTCTATCCTATGCTTTGAAAATTCGTTTGCGACATATCTGGCATATTGTTTCTTTTCGCACATAAAATAAAAGAAAAAGGCAATTCTTATGGACGAAGCTACACCACTTACCCCTTTCGATACTATGACACAGACAAGAGAGATCCAGATGTTAAAAACCGTAATTCCATACATGAAAAGTTCACAAAAAAAACAATTTGCCATATTAATAAAGTATATGGAACTTCAAAATACGCTTCATATTTTTTCACAGGAAGAACAGGTCTTATCCATGTGCTCCCTGCCGGAAGAGGAAAACAACCCACAGTCACTTTTAAACAGCCTCCGCCCTTTCTGTACCCCAAAAGAGCTTGAGACGATCGATATGCTGACCAATATGTTTTCCATGCTTGAAACCTATGAAACAATTTTTGCAGGATAACACCATCAGCCTTTATTTGTTGTAAAAAAAATCAGAGAGGATTTTCTATGGAAAATGATGTTTTTAAAACCAATCCGGTATTTCAGAATCTGTCACCGGAAAAGCTTTCTTTTTTAATGAATTTTGCAAACAGTAAAAAACCTACCGAAATGAAAGACATGATGCCATTTCTGCTCGGAACGCTCTCCTCCGCCAAAAAGCAGAATATCCAGTTCACAAAGCCTGAAACAGAACTTATGATTTCGATATTAAAACAGAGCATGTCACCGGAGGAAGCAGAAAAAGCAGATAAAATCATCCGGCTCATGAAAGAAAGAAGCGGACAGTCTCAATAGAGGCCGCCCGCTTCTTTCTCATACACTTTATGATGCATGTTTCCATCTGGCAATTTCTTACCAGATAGTTGCAACATTCACTTTTAGTACTTTATCAATTGGTGCTACACTGGTTCCCTTGCCATCTGTACCTTCAAAATACTTTGAGCTTGCAGACTCAAACAAAACATAAAGGTTATTGTCCACAATTGCGATTTCCTCGGAGCACGGAGGCATCTCCACCTTAACCGATGGTGTTGACGGGCTCTGGTTCAATGCAATCAGAGAAGAATATACTTTCAGGTAAGAAGAATTGCTTCTTCCAAGCGATGTACTTAAGTATACGGCACCCTGTGAATCAAATGCAATTCCCTGCACTTTGCATGGAATATTGTAATTACTCAATGCAACCAATTTGTCTAACTGTGTGTCATAGGTGTATGCATACATTTTGGAGCGGAACATCTTATTGTAAGTTGCGACCCAGATACGGCCACCATAACAGGTAATGCAGGAAGGTGTATTTCTCAGATAATATTCGTCTGAAATTGCAGATGCATCAATACAATAACCAGGTGCATCTTCCGCGATCAGCCTGATATATTCATAGGAGATACGCTCTAGTGTATTGGAATTAGAGTGACATACCCATAAATTTTCTCCGTCAAAAGCAACACCACCAAGGTGACTGTCTTTTTTCATTCCAAGTGTCACAAGATAATCTCCGGTTTCCCGGTCAAATACCATCAGGGCTCCCGGTTCATTTTTATCCTCAGTGTATGCTGTCATGATCACGTAATCCGGTGTAAAACAAAGTCCCTGCATGCACATATCTGCTGTGTTGATATAGTTGTTTACATAATCTTTTTCTCTGGTGGAAGGCATTCCCGGAATGGATAATTCATCCATAAAATTATAACTGCACTGTCTTAATTCTTTCTGGTTCATCGCAAGCAGATTTCCGGTGTGATAAGAATACATCTCAACGTTCAGATAACTGTCGATTGTCTTTGTCCATTTTGCAAAAAGAACAAGTTCAGAAGGACTTTTCTTTGTGATCTCTGTCACCTTCTTTGTATAACTGCTGTCTGTATACCATCCGGCAAAATTATAACCTTCCTTCACCGGGACATCCAGTGTCACCGGAAGTTCCTTTTCGTGATAGACCTCACGGTTGGAAATGCTGTTCTCTCCTCCATTCAGAATATAGGTAATATGATATGCCTTCTGACCGGTTTCTTCATACGGATCAACATAAACAGGTTTGTTTTCAATGATACCCGCCTGAGAGATTCCGATTCCTTCGATCGTATGGGCACGTGCGACCTGTGGATCGTTGATCACAAGAAGTATTGCATATAAAATTATGAAAATATTTCTTGTGATCTTCATAAATCCACATCTCCTCCTTTACTCGTCGAGTTTCTCTACTTTGCTTGCTCTTGCAGCAATCTCTTTCTCCTGTATATCAGACGGAGCCTGCTCATATCTTGAAAACTCATAAGAATATGTACCGCTTCCACCTGTCATGGAACGAAGATCCGTGTTATAGCCAAATAATTCCATATACGGAATATCTGCAACGATCTCCTGATAACCATGATCTGTCGGGTTCATTCCAAGCACACGTCCACGCCGCTTGTTCAGATCTCCCATAATATCTCCGGTATACTTATCCGGCACGACCACTTTCAATGATGCGATCGGTTCTAAGAGAACCGGGGAAGCCTCTAAGAAGCCTTTCTTAAATGCCTGCTTTGCAGCGGTTTTAAATGCCATCTCTGAGGAATCTACCGGATGATAAGAACCATCGTATAAAACTGCCTTCACACCGACAACCGGATATGCAGCGACAGGACCTTTCAGACAGGATTCCTGAATTCCCTTTTCTACTGCCGGGAAATAGTTCTTTGGAACTGCTCCGCCAACAACCGTCTGTTCAAATACATATGGCTGTTCCAGATCGCCGGATGGTTCAAATGTCATCTTGACGTGTCCATATTGTCCGTGACCGCCGGACTGCTTTTTATACTTGTACTCCACATCTGCTTTCTTGCGGATCGTTTCCCGGAATGCAATCTTAGGCTTCTTCAGTTCGACTTCCACTTTGTAGCGGTTTAAAAGTTTGCTGACTGCAACTTCCAAATGCTGGTCTCCCATTCCATAGAGGAGTGTCTGGCCATTCTCACTGTCATTGACTGCTTTCAGTGTAAGGTCTTCCATCATGAGTTTCTGGAGAGCCTGTGAGATTTTATCCTCATCGCCCTTATTCACTGCCTTATATCTCATGTAAGTATATGGTGTGGAGATTGAGGTCCGAATATACAAAATCGGATTTGCTTTTGTGGAAAGGGAATCCGTGGTTGCCGGGCTTGCTAATTTTGCCAAAGCACCGATATCACCTGCATGAAGTTCTTTTACTTCCTCCGGTTTGTTTCCACAGAGCACATACAGTTTTCCGATTTTTTCTTCCACATCTTTGTGATGGTTATATAACACATCATCCGTTTTCAAAACGCCTGAATTCACTTTGATCAGGGAGTATTTTCCAATAAATGGATCTACGATCGTCTTCCATACATAAGCTGACTTTGGTTTTGCAAAATCATAATCTGCACTGTACACTTCATTCGTCTTTGCATTGATACCGGTACAGGAACGTTTTTCCGGACTTGGCAGATACTTCACAATATCGACCAGCAATGTATACATTCCTCTTGCCAGTGTGTTGGAACCCATCAGAACCGGAACAATGCTGCCGTCTGCCACATTCACGCGGAGTGCCTGACGGATCTCATCCTCCGAGAACTCTTCGCCGTTAAAATAGCGTTCCATAAACTCTTCACTCGTCTCAGCGACAGCTTCCATCAATGCTTCCCTGCAGATATTTAAGTTGTCTTTGGAGTAATCCGGAACATCAGACTTTTCTACGGTTCCATCTTCTTTCCATCTCTTGGCTCTCTGCTGCAGCACATTGACATATCCTACAAACTGTCCATTCTCTCTGACCGGAAGATGGAACGGTGCGATGCGCTTGCCGTACATCTGCTGAAGATCTTCCACAACCTGCCGGTAGCTTGCCTCGTCAATATCCATATCCGTTACGAATACCATTCTCGGAAGTTTGTATTTCTCGCACATCTCCCATGCTTTCTTCGTTCCGACCTCGATCCCTGCCTTACCGGAAACTACAATGATCGCCGCATCTGCCACGCTCACTGCCTCTTCTGCTTCCCCTACAAAATCAAAATATCCGGGTGTATCAAGGATGTTGATCTTCGTATCGCCCCAGACAACCGGGATCACGGAAGTGTTGATGGAGAAAAGACGTTTTGTCTCTTCCTTGTCGTAATCACTGATTGTGTTGCCGTCTGCAACTTTTCCCATACGGGTTGTCATTCCTGCAAGATAAGCCATTGCCTCGACAAGACTTGTCTTGCCGGATCCCCCATGGCCTAAGAGAACCACATTGCGAATTTTGTCAGTTGTGTAAACGTTCATAGCAAATCCTCCCATACATTTTTCATTGATGATTTTGTTTCGTTGTCATCGAATGTTTTTAATGGTTATATTTTACTAAATTTTTCAATTTTTTACAATATATTTATTCATATTTACTAACTATTATTATATTATCATTGGATTGTTTATATATTATGTATGCATTTTGAACATTTTTAGCAATTTCCATTTGAATGTTTACACAATATTCACAATTTGTACATATTCGAAGAAAATGTTCTGTTTTCCTTTTTCATGATATAACTAATCGCTTTTATGCTTTAACCAATCACTTTTATACTTTAACGTGTTGACTTTTTCATAAAATGTGGATATGATGTATAAGACTTTCTAAATATACAAAAATGACTTATGGGGGAACATGATTTGTTTCAGAAAATAGGATTTATCGGACTTGGTTTGATCGGAGGGTCCATTGCAAAAAAAATTCATACACTTTACCCTGATGTAACCATTATCGCAACTGCCGGTCATCAGGAAACCATTACCGAAGCTTACGGAGAACATCTGATCTCCAATCAGAATTTATGTGAGATCAAAGATTTTTATGACTGCGATTATATTTTTCTGTGCACACCGGTAAAAAGAAATATCGAATACCTGCGCCAGTTAAAGGGAAATATCAAAAACGGATGTATCATCACAGATGTCGGAAGCGTCAAAACAGATATTCACGAAGAAGTGACTGCCCTCGCAATGGAGGACTGCTTTATCGGCGGGCATCCGATGGCCGGCTCTGAAAAAACAGGCTTAAAAAATGCAAATGAATATTTGCTGGAAAATGCATATTATATTCTGACACCCACAACTAAGACATCACCGGAACGCTTAGAAGAATTTCGTTCCCTGGTGACCCAGTTAGGTGCTGTCGCCCTGGTATTAGACTATCATTTACACGATTATGCCACAGCTGCCATCAGCCATCTGCCGCACATCATCGCATACAGTCTCGTCAATCTTGTCAAAAAATCCGATGACGCAGACGAGACGATGAAGACGATCGCTGCGGGGGGATTTAAAGATCTGACCAGAATCGCTTCCTCCTCTCCTGTTATGTGGCAGAATATCTGCCAGTCCAACAGTGAACAGATCGTGCGGCTGATCGATGCCTATGAGGAAATGTTAGAGAAAACCAAACACGATATTTTATCTTCTGATGCAGATGCACTGCTTCAGGATTTTCAGTCCGCCAAAGATTACAGGGATTCAATTGCGATCACGAACAAAGGTCCGATCAAAGAAATATATGAACTGTATTTAGATCTTTTAGATGAGGCTGGTGGTATTGCGACAGTTGCTACAATACTTGCAAGTAATCATCTGAGTATTAAAAATATCGGCATCATTCACAACCGTGAGTTTGAAGATGGAGTATTACGTCTGGAAATGTATGACAGAATATCATTAGATGCAGCAGTACAGTTGCTTAGAAAACATCATTATACAATATATGAGCGGTAATCTGCCGCTCATATATTGTATACACAGTATCAATTGAAACAGGATAACAATTTCTCAACCTCTTCCCGCTCCGGCATTACGCGGAGTGCACCTTTGCGTGTAGTGATAATGGATGCCGCTGCATTTGCAAAAGTCAGCATCTCTTTCAGACCGTTCTCTGTAAGGTCGGTAAGTCCATGCTCTAAAACATAATGGAGAACACATGCACAGAAGGTATCTCCGGCTCCGGTTGTCTCAATCGTATTCTTCTGTATAAAAGGCTTCGCTTCTACAATAAGATCTTTATAGTAAGCACGGCTTCCTTCTTTGCCCATGGATACAAGGATCAGTGGAATATGATATCTCTCAAGAATCCAATGTACACCCTTTGTGAAATCTTCTTCTCCGGTCAGCCACTGGATCTCATTGTCAGAAATCTTTAAAATATCACACAGTCCCAATCCGTAAAGCACCTGTTCTTTTGCTTCGTCTAAGGAGTTCCAGAGCGGCTCGCGCAGATTCGGATCAAAGGAAATGACAGCACCGGCTTCTTTTGCAGCACGAAGTGCTTTTTTTGTTGCATTTCGTACACCTTCGTGTGTCATGGACAGTGTGCCAAAATGAAAGATTCGTGTTCCCTTTATCAACTCTTCCGGGACTTCCTCTTCTGTCAGCATCATATCTGCACCAGGATTTCTGTAAAACGAAAAATCCCTGTCTCCATCCGGATAAGTATGTACCAGTGCTAACGTTGTATGTACGTCATCATCTTTCTGTAAGCCTGATGCATCAATCCCGACTTCCATAATCGTCTGTTCCAGCTGTTTTCCGAAAAAATCATTTCCTACTTTTCCGATAAAAGCTGTCTTATGTCCGAGCTTTGTTAACATTGCCAGTACGTTGCATGGAGCACCGCCCGGATTTGCCTCAAATAATGGATTTCCCTGACTACTGATCCCATTCTCGGTAAAATCAATGAGTAATTCGCCTAAAGCTACAACATCCATACTTTTTCCTCCGTGTCTGATAGTAGTTTTTGTTTTATAATTTTACTATATCGTGATTTCATCACTCAATAATTTCGTCGTTCGCCGAATGCATAAATGCATTCTTCTCACTTGCACTCATTATATCATACTTTTCAGCATTAATATGTATTTTTTTGTCACTGTAAAAATGGATTTCCTGCGCTTCCAACGGCGTGCAGATGGCTGTTGTCGCAACCTGTTCCCCATCGTTCAGGAATAGTTCGATCGACTGACGATCCAAAATAAATCTCATTTTCTTAAGCCCTTCCGGATTTGAAATCTTCAGTTTCCGCACGCAGACAACATCTTTTGTCACACCGCAATAAGTGCGATCGATCTCAAGCATATTTTCAGCCTTATGATAAGTAAAGCTCGTTTCATATTCCTTATTTGCGGCAAGTTTCATGGAAAATGTTTGAAATTCATCCTCTTCCAGTAAAACGGTAAGGTCGATCGTCCGGCCTTCAATTCCGCACAGTGTTGTTTCCTGATTTATTTCTGCATGATCATATCGACATGGATTTTTATGATACTTTTCAATTTCACGCACCGGTGTCTGCCAGATTTTACCATCTTTTAATTCCAATTCCCTCGGCAGAGTCATCATTCCCTGCCAATCCTGTGAATTTGGAATCACACATGCATCCCAGGATTTCATCCATGCGATCATAATACGTCTGCCGTCCGGCAGTTCAGTTGTCTGCGGTGCATAAAAATCCATTCCATAATCAAGTGCATGCGGCAATTCTTTTACAAATGTATGTGTTTTTTCATCATAGTCCCCAAGAAAATAAACACTGTTATGTCCATTATGAAACTCATATTTCTGCGCTTTCATATCCTGCGGTGAACAGATCAGCACTCTTTTACTGCCCAGCTGAAAGAAGTCCGGACATTCCCACATTGTACCAATTTTTCCGCTTTCGTTTGAAGCAAGAATTGTTTCAAATTTCCAGTCAGTCAGATTTTTGCTTGAACATAACACAACCTGTCCGATCTGATTTTCATTTTTATTACCAACGATCATATAATAGGTATCATTTTCTTTCCAGATCTTCGGATCACGGAAATCTACCCTGTTGCATCCCTCTGGAAGCATTTCTCCGGTCATGACAGGATTTTTGTCATATTTCTGATAATCTTTTCCATCACCAAATGCAATACACTGATTCTGACGATCCTGCTCACTTCCGTCAGGCTGTTTTATTCTGGTTACTCCTGTATATACAAGTACATGTTTACCATCTGCTTCGATCGCACTTCCTGAAAAGCATCCGGCTTTATCATATTCTTCATCCGGAGCAAGTGCCGCTGGAAGTTGTTCCCAGTGGATCATATCGCACGTAACGCTATGTCCCCAGTGCATTGGTCCCCATTCCCTGTTATATGGATGATATTGATAAAACAGATGTATCTGTCCATCATAAAACGAAAATCCATTTGGATCGTTGATCCATCCGGTTGGAGCAGAAACATGAAATAAAGGTTTTGTCTGCGGATCTGTAGCAGCAATTTTTTCTGTCTCGTATTTTCTGGCTTTTTCTAACATATTGCTCATATTATTTCTCTCCTGATTATTCTGATAATGATTTCTGATAGTTGTCAAAGTATTTCTGCTTAATGGAAAGATAATCTGATAATCCATATTTTTCCATTTTTTCAAGATAGGAATCCCATTCCTTTTCTATGCCGCCATTTAAAATCCAGTCGGCTTTTTTCTGTTCGGCATATTTTTTAATATCTGTGTCATATTGCGACACCTTATTCGTGTCTTCTATACTCATAAATACATTCGGATAAACGTATTTACTGTTCATATCTGCCAAATATGTCTCATGCATATTGTCAAGCCGCCATTTTGCATCTTCCGGCTGTGTTACATACTCACCATAATATTCATTTAAGATGGCAAGCGGACCATTGACTGACTGTGCCTCGCGGACTTCTACCGGAGACTGGTCGCCTAAATCCATATGCTTTAACATCGGGTCACCTTTTTCGTTTGTAGATAATTCAAAAATATTAAAGGAATCTGTCTCACCATAACTGCCCCAATTGTTCTGTGGAGACTGTAATGGTGCATACATCTGATCGATCCATGCTGCTGCCAGTGCAGTATTTCTGCAACTGGTCGTAAGTACACAGCGTCCTCTGTCAAAACCACTGGTCTCACTATTGTTTTGTCTTGTGATATTCCGCACACCCGTCGGACCTGTAAGTGCAGGGAGCATTACATAATCAACATTGTTATCAATATTTGCAATATCCCAGGAGAAGCAAAGACCATATCGGTGGTTTTTACCTTTTGCAACATAGGTAGACCATTCCTGCGTGAACGCTTCCGGATCTATAAGATCTTCTGTTACTAATTTATGCAGCCATTCAATGCCTTCTTTATACCCTTCCTGAACAGCTGTGTAAATGACCTTTCCTTCATCCGTCACTGCAAAATGATCCCCGGTATCACCATAGCCTTCTCCAAATCCATTGATCAGAATGGCGGGATCCTGATCTCCATTGTTGATAATAAAGGACATCGGTATCACATCACCTTCAATATCAAATTCTTCCTGCAATTCATCCGCATGATCCCGGAATGCAATTAATACCTGTTCCAGTTCGTCCGTTGTTGTTGGTATTTCCAATCCGAGATAATCCAGCCATTTTTTATTGATATATGCGATATCTCCGATGGCCTGTATGGCTTCTTTACCGGCACCAAGCTGTTCGATCCATGGAAATGAATATATATGTCCATCCGGTGCGGTACACATTGTGCGGTATTCCGGATATTTTTCAAATACAGCCTGAAGATTTGGCATATATTTATCGATCAGATTTTCAAGGGGAATAATAATCCCCTGCTTTGCATAACGAAGCAGATCGTAATCACTCATTCCGGCATTAAACAAGCCATCCGGCAGATTGCCAAATTGTGCTAATGCAAGATTTTTTTTATCAGAAAACTGATCCGATACAAAACACGTCCATTTAATATGCACATTCGTCTGTTCCTCAAGTCTTTGAAAAATGATCCTTTCATTCGGATCCTGCGTTGAGGTTGCCGGTGCACTGGTAATAAAGGATAATTCCTCAGTTTCTTTTAACGGAAACTGTACTTCGGAAACCGGAGTGTCCGGATCTATCTCTGCCTGTGGCTGTGCATTGCTTCCGCAGCCGGCTATACTAAACATCATGATCAGTGCAAGCCCGAATGACAACATTCTATTTATTTTTCTACGCATATAGGAAGTCCCCCTTCTTTAACCTTTTACAGATCCAACCATAATTCCTTTATCGAAATATTTCTGGAAAAATGGGTACATAATTAATAATGGTAAGCTTGACACAACAATAGTCGCATATTTTAACTGTTCCGCTACTTTTGCCATCTCAGCCGTACTCTGGATATCAGCGATCATTCCAGGCTGTGGTGTATTCTGTACAAGAATGGAACGAAGCACAAGCTGTAATGGCTGCAGATCTGCATCATTCAAATAAATCAGTGCATCAAAATAGCTGTTCCACATTCCAACAAAAGACCAGAGTGCCAGTACTGCGATGATTGGTTTACACACCGGAATCATAATTTTGAAAAAATGCTGGATTTCATTTGCACCATCAATGGAGGACGCCTCTCTGAGTTCCTTTGGTATTGACTGGTAATAAGTTCTTGCAAGAATCATATTCCATACATTGAAAGCTCCGGGTATTAAAATAGCCCATACAGTATTCACCATATGTAAACGGTTGATTAATATAAATGTCGGGATCATTCCACCACCAAAAAACATAGTGATCAGAAAAATTACATTAAAAAAATTTCTGCCGACAAACTCTTTTTTTGACATCGGATAAGCTGCAAGAAGTGTTATAAAAACAGAAATTGCAGTAAACGCCAGCGAGTAGAAAAATGAATTAAAAAATCCTCTCCATATCATTTCATTCTCTAAAACACGCCGGTACGCATCTAATGTCCAGTCTTTTATCCGAAAACTCAGTCCCTGATTATTTAAAACAGTCGGATCCATAAAAGATGCCAGAACTACATATATCAAAGGTATAACAATCGAAAGAACAAACAAACCGAGAAGCGCATATGCTATACCTAAAATCAGACGGTCAATTCTCGAATATTTTATTTTTCTTGATGTTTCCATCTTTTCATCCTCCTATAATCCTTCTCCATCGTTTATTTTCTTTACTACAAAATTTACGAAAATCAATAAAATAACATTAATGACAGAGTTGAACAATCCGACAGCCGTTGAGTAGCCATAATCTCCGTTCAGAAGTCCGATCCGATACACATAAGTTGATAAAATCTCAGATGCCGGAAGGTTCATATCCGTCTGTAATGCATATGCTTTTTCAAATCCGATACTCATAATGTTTCCGGCCTGTAAAATAAACTGAATTACAATAATATCTTTAATGGCCGGCAACTCGACATACCAGATTTGCTGCAGCAGATTTGCACCATCCATAACAGCCGCTTCTTCTAATTCTTTACTGGCATTGGCTAAAGCTGCCGTGTACATGATGGATGCCCAACCTGCTCCCTGCCAGATTCCGCTTGCAATATAAATTGTCCTGAAGGCAGTCGGCATTGTCATCCAATTTGTAGTGATACCGAGAATACGGTTCATCGGACCAACCGGTGATAAAAACATACGTACCATACCGCAGAGTACGATAACGGAAATAAAGTTAGGTGCATAGATTAAAAGCTGTATTTTCTTTTTTATACCTTGCTTACGGATCCGGTTCAGTAATAATGCCAGGATAATTGGAATCGGAAAACCCCAAAGCAGTCCATAAATGCTGAGTTTTAATGTGTTTAACAGATAACTCATAAAATCCGGTGAGGATAAAAACCGTTTGAAGTATTCCAGCCCTACCCAGGGACTTCCAAAAACACCTTTGATCACATTATAATCTTCGAATGCGATGAGCAGCCCACCCATCGGAAGATACTTAAATATAATTGTTAACACCAATGCCGGCATCAGGAAAAACACATACAGCTGCCAGTTTCTTTTGACATAGGAAACTTTACTTACAAGCGTTTGTCTGCCTGTAGACTTTTTTTGTTTCAACCCTCTTTTCATACACTATTCCTCCATTTAGTCTTGTTGTATAACCGGCAAAGTAACCGGTTACTTTATAATTGGATAATAACCTATTTTCCAATAGATGTTAACACTTTTTTAAGTTAAAGTAACCAGTTACGTAACCAGTTATTTTTTTATTGATATTCCAGAACTTAATTGCTATACTATGTGTAATATGAAACTGTAACGAAACGATTCATATTTTAACATACTGATAAATACAATAGACAATGCGTAAAGGAGACAGATACTTATGGCGAAAAAACAGGTGACATTTGCTGACATTGCAGAATACACGCATTTTTCCAAAACTACAATTTCAAGATATTTTAATCATCCGGATTCACTGACACTTGAAAATCAGGAAAAAATATCTCAGGCTCTTGAGGATTTAGGATATAAAAAGAACAAACTCGCAAAGGTGCTCGCAAATGGGAAAAGTGAATTTATCGGGATTATCGTACCAAATCTTTACCTTCACTACTACTCAGAAATGCTTACCCAGCTTCTTTCCAGCTACCGTGATTATCATTATAAATTTCTTGTTTTTGTCAGTGATAACGGACCAGATGAGGAGGAGCAGTATATTGAAGAATTGATGTCTTATCAGATCGAAGGCCTGATCGTATTAAGCCATACGCTTGCTTCCGAAAAGCTTGCTTCTTATCAGATTCCTGTCATAGCAATTGAACGTGAGGCAGAACATATCTGCAGTGTCACAACTGATAATTATATGGGAGCTCTGCAGGCTGCATCACTTTTGATCCGTGACCATTGTGATGTGCTGATTCATATTAATGCAGATGTGCCAAAGATTATTCCTGCCTACAACAGAATTCGTGCATTTGAAGACACCTGTAAAGAACATCATGTGCCTTATGAATTAAATCTTAATGTGTGTGGAGATTCTTATCAGGAGCTCTTTTCACAAATGAAAATCATCTTTGCTGATATCGATGAAAAATATCCCGGACAAAAAAAAGGTGTCTTTCTTGCGAACGACACCTATGCAAATATGTTCCTGAATCTAATCTTTCAAAAATATGGATGTCTCCCTGACACATATGAACTGGTAGGGTTTGACAACTCTCCGATTGCCAGTGAAGCTATTTTGCCGATCACAACCATTGGACAGCAAATCGATGTGATCGCACACACCTCCATGGAATTATTAGTGCAGCAGATGGAAGAACGTAAAAAGAGAAAACCAGTTCCGCTGGCAGAACCAATCCATAAACAAATTACGCCTATCCTTATCCGCCGGGAGACAACAAATTAAAAATATTCTCCTGACCAGTCAACATCAGACAGATCACCGGTTCACAAAGCCCAGTATCAGCACCAGAATGAGCATGTGGACCGGATAGAATGCATAGCAGAAATACTGGAATGGTTTGCTGTGATATCCCTGTCGTCCTCTGTAAAGCCAGATTGGCACTAATGCAAGCAATGCAAGCCCCTGCTGGCAGAGTTCAAACTCCATGCCGAACAAACGGACCGGATACATTAATCCGCCAAGCAATTCCACATTTACCCAATAAAGAGCAGCAATTTGACCAAGCAGACACCACCATTTGCGTCCGCGGAAAAAGTAAAAAATAAAAACAGTCAGTACTCCGATTCCATAATAATCCACCATTGTCAGTGTTCCGAGTAAACCTCCGGCAATCGTAACCAGTATGGCTGTCAGTACAAAAACAGGTGTTTTCTTTTTCTTTCGCACTGTTTCCATTATATGGATTCCTAAAAGACCAAGGATAAACGTCCAGATCACATTCTGGTGGACCGGATAAAACCATGTTCCACCATACATCAGATCGAACGGTATCTCTGAGATCACTGCAAAAACCAGCATTCGCAATAAGTACTTTTTGAAATTATGGGTATGAAAATAACCTTCTACCGACATAAATGCAAAAATCGGAAATGCGATCCTGCCAACACAGGTCAGCCATTCCTGCGCCGGAAGAAGTGTTGCCCAAAGGTGATCCATCAGCATGAACAGCATTGCAATGATATGCAATGCTGCTGTGCTGATATCAAAACACCGTGATGTAGATGATTTTATTTTTTGAAACGACATAGCGATATACTCCTGCATTGTAGTATCGGATCCCCGGTTCTTTTACAGATCATTAAATATCTGGTAAATATCTATCTTGAGTGCGTCAGTATCCGTCATCCCAATAAACCTGCATCCATATTTATAACCGCCCTCCGGCAAAGCATCTCTCCGGACGATTTCAATAACAGCATCCACAACTTCTTTCGTCCAGATCTGAATCCTTGTATCGTAATAGCTCCCAATCTCAAGATCTGCCTTCGACTTAAATCCGAGACCGCTTCTTGAAATATCTGTCACCTCGACATGGACATATTTCAAAGTGGTCACGCTTTCTTCATCTAATCGTTCTAATTCAACCATGACTTCCAGATCAAGTCTCTTATGCTTTCTCCGCTCCTCCATACCTCACTTCTCCTTCATGAAATATTTAAGATAATTGTATAACAAGTTCTTTGCGATTACAAGTAGTTTTAAGACTTCCGGTCTACAATAAACATTGCATCGCCAAAACTGAAGAAACGATATTTTTCTTCTACTGCGGTCTCATAGGCTGCCAGTACATGTTCTCTTCCGGCAAGTGCGGATACAAGCATTACCAGTGTAGATTCCGGCAGATGGAAATTCGTGATCAGTGCGTCGATCACCTTGAACTGATATCCCGGATAAATAAAAATTTCAGTCCATCCGCTTTTTTCTGTGAGGAAACCATTCTCGTCCGCAGCGGACTCTAAGGTTCTGGTGCTTGTTGTTCCCACTGCGATGACACGGTGGCCTTCTTTTTTCGCTTTATTGATCTTATCCGCTTCTGACTGTTCGATTTTATAAAATTCAGAATGCATATGATGCTTTAACACATCTGTTTCTTTGACCGGACGGAACGTTCCGAGTCCGACATGCAGTGTTACTTCCGCAATTTCTACCCCCATGTCACGCACCTGCTGCAACAGCTCCGGTGTGAAATGAAGTCCTGCTGTCGGAGCGGCAGCGGATCCGTCATATTTGGCATAAACTGTCTGGTAACGGTTCTTATCCTGAAGCTGATGTGTAATGTACGGTGGCAGCGGCATCTGTCCAAGACGATCTAATATTTCCTCGAAAATCCCCTCATAATGGAACTGGATGAGCCGGTTGCCTTCCTCGACAATATCGACAACTTCACCGGTCAAAATTCCTTCGCCGAAAACAATTTTCGTTCCGATCTTGCATTTCTTTCCCGGTTTTACAAGTGTTTCCCAGATATCGTTTTCTTTTCTTTTTAAGAGAAGAATCTCGATTTTCGCCTCGGTACCTTCCTTTACGCCATAAAGACGTGCAGGAATTACCTTTGTGTTATTAATGACAAGGCAGTCACCCGGTCTTAAATACTCTGTAATATCCTTAAAATGTCTGTGTTCCACTTCTCCTGTGATCTTATCTAAAACCATCAGTCTGGAACTGGAACGATCCTCCAATGGATCCTGTGCAATGAGTTCCTGTGGAAGATCATAATAAAAATCTTTTACATCCATGATTGTTCTCCATCCATTATTATTTTCTGAACATGACAAAGAGCCGCTGCTGCGACTCTTTGCCATGTTTCTATCATATTATGCACGAAGCTTGATATCAAGTGTTTTCTCTAAGTTCTTTAAGATTTTCTTGACAAATCCTTCTACCATATCAGTTGTGAACTCTTCCTCATCCGGAGTAAATACAACAGAGAATGCCATGCTCTTCTTATCTGCTCCGAGCTGAATTCCCTCATAGACATCGAATAATGTTACATCTGTCACATAATCGCAGGCTTCTTTGATACCATTTTCAATCTGTGCACAGGTGATGTTTTTGTCTACCACAAATGCGAAATCACGTTTTTCTTCTGCATATTTTGGCAACGGAGTGAAAATCTGCTCTTTTCCATACCATTTTTTCAGAGCTGCAAGGTCAATTTCCATGACATAAGCCGGTACACGCATGTCAAGTTCATCCATGATCTCATAGGAAACTTTTCCAAGATATCCGACTTTCTCGCCCTCACAGAAAATCTCTGCTGTCTGATACGGATGAAGGAATGTATTCTCGGCTGCCTCGTATGTGAATGTAATATTCAGTGAATCTGCAACCGTCTCTGCAAATCCTTTTAATGTGTAGAAAGATTCCTTCTCGCCAAATAATCCAACGCACAGTGTCTCTCTCTCATCCGGATACTCCGTAAGTGGGAGATCTTTTGGAATAAATACATTTCCAAGTTCAAAAATTCTTCCCTCTAAAATTGCTTTTTTCTGGTTTCTTGCCATCGCATGGATCATCTGCGGTGCAAGTGTAGTTCTCATCAGTGAAAGATCAATATTAATTGGATTGATCAGACGGATTGCATGTCTCTCTTTTGCATCTTCCGGCAGTCTTAACAGATCCAGATCAGACGGTGAGAAGAAGGAGTAATGAATTCCCTCATAAGCTCCTGCTGCACAGAGTGCACGTTTGATTTTAAGTTCTGTCTTCTGTTTTAAGTTTAATCCACCTAATGTCACTTTCGCAGTCGGCATAAAGGTTGGGATTACATGCTCATAGCCATACATACGGATCACTTCCTCCGCCACATCCGGGTAAGAATCCATATCTTCACGGTAAGCAGGAATCTGCAATGTCAGCTCATCACCGTTGATGACCGGTGCAAAATTTAAAGCAGTAAGAATACGAACGATGTCAGCATCTGGGACTTCGATTCCAAGAACCCCATTGACACGTTTTACACTTACTTTCATCTCTTTTGGCTCGATGGAGTTTCCGGTAGACACTTCAATGTGTGTGGAAGAAACTTTACCACAGCCTAACTCCTCTACTAAATGAAGGGCACGTTTCATTGCCATAACAGTTGTGTATTCGTAAACACCCTTTGCATACATTGCGCTGGAATCAGAGGACTGTCCCAGTGCCCTGGAGCTTTTACGGATGTTGTCGCGGGCAAATTTTGCAGCCTCGAACATCACTTCTTTTGTGGTGTCCTGAATCTCAGAATTTAAGCCACCCATAATACCTGCCAGTGCAACCGGTTTTTTACCGTCACAGATGACAAGATTTGAATTATTTAATTCAAATTCTTTTTCGTCTAATGTTGTGATCTTCTCGCCATCATCTGCACGTCTGACATTAATCTCGTCACCCTCTAAATATGCATAGTCGAATGCATGCATCGGCTGACCTAACTCTTTTAGGACGTAGTTTGTGATATCTACGATATTGGAGATACCACCGATTCCGACTAATGCCAGTCTTCTTCTCATCCATGCAGGAGATTCCTTGATTTCAACATCATGAACATAGTGAGCGATATATCTCGGGCAGAGATCTTTCGCAGAAACAGTTACATGGAAATCCTTCTTTACATCTGTCTCTGTGAAATCAAGTGCAGGCTCTTTGCATTCTTTTCCGAGAACGGCTGCTACTTCTCTTGCGATACCGTAAATACTCTGGCAGTCCGGGCGGTTTGCGGTGATCGCAATGTCAAAAATCCAGTCATCCATTCCAAGGATCGGTTTTACGTCTGCTCCAACTCTGGCATCTTCCGGTAACACAAGTAATCCGTTGTATCCTGCGCCCGGATATAAATCTTCGTTTAATCCAAGCTCTGTTCCGGAGCAAAGCATACCAAAGGATTCATATCCACGGAGTTTGCCTTTTTTAATTGTCATCACACCTTCGATCGTGACATGGTCTTTTGCAGTTGCATAAACTGTTGCGCCTACGAGTGCGAGCGGGAATTTGCCGCCTGCATGTACATTGTCTGCTCCACAGCAGATCTGGAATGTTCCGTGCTCACCGGCATTTACCTGACATAAGCTTAAGTGTGTGTCAGGAATTGGTTCGCATGTCTCAACCAGACCTACAACAACGCCGCTTACATCTTTTCCAACTTCAATCAGTTCCTCAACTTCAAATCCACAGGAAAAAAGTTTTTCCTCTAACTCCTTTGGAGTAACATCTATATCTACATAATCTTTTAACCAGCTTAATGGTGCTAACATGATAAGTCTCCTTTTCTTTTCTCTTTATCTGTTTGTCTTAGTCATCGATCTGTTTTAATACACGCATATCGGACTCAAACAGTAATTTGATGTTGTTGATACCATATTTTAACATTGCGATACGCTCAATACCGATACCGAATGCAAAGCCACTGTACTCATTGGTATCAATTCCACAACCCTCTAAAACTTTATTGTTAACAACACCTGCTCCTAATACTTCGATCCATCCTGTACCTTTGCAGAGTTTGCATCCGCATCCGCCACACTGGAAACAGCTTACATCAACTTCTACGGAAGGCTCTGTGAATGGGAAGTAGGATGGACGAAGACGTGTGGTCGTCTCTTTTCCGAAAATCTTCTTTACAAGTTCATCTAACATTCCCTTTAAGTCGCAAAGTGTAATTCCCTTATCTACCACAAGACCTTCCATCTGTGTAAACATCGGGGAATGTGTTGCATCATCATCGGAACGGAATACCTTACCAGGGGAAATAATCTTGATTGGTGGTTTCTTTGCTTCCATAACATGTATCTGTCCTGCAGATGTCTGGGTACGGAGCAGGAATTCCGGTGAGAGGTAGAAAGTATCCTGCATGTCTCTTGCCGGATGATCCTGAGGTGTATTCAAAGCTGTGAAGTTATAGTAATCTGTCTCAATCTCTGTTCCCTCATAAACTTCAAATCCCATAGAGGCAAAAATATCAATGAGCTGGTTACGTACCTGTGTCACCGGGTGCAGATTTCCTTTTTCATGCTTCACTGCCGGCATCGTAACATCGATTTTCTCTGCTTCATATCTTTTCTTTAAGGCATCTGCCTCTAATTTTTTCATTTTCTCTTCGAGAATTGTCTCGATTGCAGAACGTGTATCATTTACCCACTGTCCTACTTTTGGTCTGTCTTCAGGTGCTACATCTTTCATTCCTTTTAATACTGCTGTAAGTTCACCTTTTTTGCCAAGCACTGCCTGTCTGACTTCGTTCAGACGCTCTAATCCGTCAGATCCCTCGATCTCTGCAATTGCTTTCTCTCTGATCTGCTGCAATTTGTCTTTCATTTTCATTTCTCCTTTTTCATAAACAACTTCTAGGCGTTTGCGAAACTCCTCATACTCTTCTTTCAATTGTTCAAAATTAACAAAAACATTCAAGACACGCTCTCGCTACGTGTCGCTCGCAGCGGTACTAAGAAGTCAGGCACGATTCGCATCGCACCAGCCTTCTAAGTACCGGCGGCTCCCCAGTGTCTTTCATGTCTTTTGTCAATTTTTTACAATTCAATTTAGGTTTTCATGAGTTTCGCAATTGTCCCAAAGCATCTTTCAGGACATAAAAAAGGAACCATTCTCCCTCACTTAGGGACGAATGATTCCGCGGTACCACCCTGATTCTTCTCTTCTTTATCCGAAGAAAAGCACTTTGTAGATACGTAACGTGTATCAGGCGTCATCTGCTATTTACAAGATCTCCTGCGTTCACAAATGCGGCTCCTGTGTGAAATTCGATTCCTATCTTACCTTAAGCTGGCTCTCAGCCGGTGACCCGCTCTCTCTTTAAAAAGTATAGTGCTCTACTGACACATTCACAGCCTTTTCCTATTTCTGATGCCCATGATCAGCATCAAATTCAATTGCTATTCTATCACAGGGTTTTCTAAAACTCAACCCCTTTTTTTCTTTGTCCGGTCACGCTTGAGCCATTTCCGGAAGCTTTCATTGAAGATCACGTTCACTTCTGCACTCATCATCATAATATACATACAAAAATACAGCCAGAGCATGATCAGTGCGATCGTTGTCAGACTTCCATACATGGAAAAGCCATTGAAATAATCCACATAAATGGATAGTGCAAACGAGAACACATACCACGCCACTGCGCAGATCGCAGCCCCCGGGATCTGGCTTTTAAACGTCAGTTTTTTGTTTGGCAGCATAGTAAAAATAATATCAAAAAATACAAATAAAATACCAAAAAGCACAAAGCCACGAAATTTCACGATCAGATCCGTGATACTCTGCAGCAATGGAATATACTCTACTGCAAGGTCATGCAGCGTATTTCCGAATACCAATACTACAAGTGTAAATACAACTGCAAATAAAAACACGATCGTATAGACGATTGCCCAGAGTCTTAACACAAACCAGTTGCGGTTTTCCTCCAGGTCATTGACCGAATTCAGTCCATCTGTCATATACTGGATTCCCTTAGCAGCAGACCAGATTGCCACGATCGCCGTAATGGAGATGATCCCAACCGAACGGTTATATACTTCATCCGTGATTGAAATCAAAAAAGCTGAAATGTAATCTGGCAATGCAGTCTGATACATTTTTAACAAAGTCCCCTCCGTGATCGGTGTGTATTGAAGAAGGGAAGAAAACACCATCAAAAATGGAATTGTCGATAATATAATAAAAAATGCCGACTGGGCAGAATATGCATTGATCTTATCCCGCTTACATTTATCAAAAAAAGATTTTCCGTTTCCGATAATCTTCCAAATCAATTTTCTTTCCTCCATTGTTACTGCGATTTATTCATCATCCTGATTCGCAAATTCACTTTTTTCTGTCAGACTGGTAATCGAGACATCTTTATAGAAGAAATGCAAAATATCTTGATAATTCATCCCGGTTTTTGCCAGACCATTGGCACCATTCTGGCTCATGCCAAGTCCGTGTCCGTAACCTCCGCCATATAGAGTGTATGTTTCGTCTGCTTCGTTCACAAGACTGGCAAACGCACTTGGCAGAATCGTCACCTCAGCACTCTCACTTCCATCCTGATACGCAATGTTTGCCGCGCCAAGTCCTAGTACTTTACGAATATTATACTCGGAAAAAACTTTTACCATACCATGTTCATAGGAAAGCCGTAACGTCAGGATGGAACCTGACGCACTCCGTTTCTCCACTTCGATGCCTTTCAGCTTTCCAAAATCTGCCATGGAGTCCGTCTCATTTTTACCATTAGATTCATAATATATCACGTTCCTTGGAGAAATGGAATGCCTGTTTTCCAAAATTTGCCGGATTCCGGCTTCTTTTCCGTTAAAATCCGCCTGTGCACTCCAGCGATAATACTTGATCTCACTGTCAAATCCTGTCTGTGGTTTCCGGATATAATCTAAAAATGTTTTCTCATCTGACAGATCAATATCTGTCTCCGGCGTATTTAAGCATACTTTTTTCAGGTACCCATAGTTTTCCATCTCTTCCGGATTCCATACCTCTGCGGTGTCCGTGTAACCCATAGACGTCGAGAAATAATATGCTTCGATCACTTCGTCCGCATAAGTCATTACCTCATGTTTTGTCTCCTCCACCGCCTGTCTGGATGCCTCGCCCGCCTCTACTTTATTATAAACCTGATAGGACGTACTGTCGTTGATATGCGCTCCGAAAGCCGCCAGATCTGCCCTCATAAGCTGAATATAGGCATAGCTTCTCGCACAGACTGCCTGCGCCTTCAGCGCCTCTTTTTCATAGGTAGATGGCATCTCACTTGGAACCACTGCGGTAAGATAAGTTTCAAACGGAACACTGTTCACAACGGTGTAGCCCTCCTCGTAACGGCGCACCTCCACACTGCCGGAATATCCGTTTGAGATGGTATTTCCCACTTCATCACACAGAAAAATCTTTCCAGTCTCCGTCGCAGGCTGAATGGAAAATGTATCATCACGTTCTGTAAACCATGTACTTACATCAAGCAGCGTTCCCGCCGCATAATCTGACACTGTTTCACCAAACTTAATACTTGCATCCACATCTGCTTTCAGATAAACTGCGGAGCGGAATTTTCCACCATCGTCTGCCAGTAACAGAACCCGGATATTTTCGATTACTGCCGGTGTCCTGATCAAAATTGCACAGACTTCTTCTTCCCCGATTACATAGGATACTTCCATGTTTCCGAGAACCACTTTCGAAATCGAACTCTCCGTGACATCTTCCCCTTCTAAAAGTTCATAAACCGGGATCTTCCCGGTATGGGAGATTCTTCCATAGCCTTCAATCTCTATCGTATTTTCATCATAGGACAATAATTTTCCACCGATCTCCTGTTCTTTTTTTCGCACGATCTGGAGCTTTCCATTTGAAAAAACAAGATCCGCCACGCCTTCTGTCACATCTTTTTCCGATGCATCCATTGTAATCTCATATTCTGCACCACCGGATAAAAAAGTAAGTGTTCCATCTTCGACAGCCTTGACATAAGTATTATATACCTCTGCTTCCTCTTCACTGATTCCCGCAATTCCAACACATTTACCATCCAGCAAATACAATCGGTAATTATCCCATGCTGTGAGAAAATGTTGTCCAAACTTTGATGGATAATCCCCCTCATTTGTGACCAGAATGCATCCGCTGTCCGATTCAATCACATCCATCAGCAACAGATCCTGTGTTGTAACTGTTTTTTCATCATCGAGATAAGCAAGGATTTCTGTATAAACAGCGTTCCACTCCCCGCGGTCTAGCGCAGCGTTCTCACTTTTCTCTGGAAGTTGTATGTAATCCTTTAATCCAAGAAACTCTAAAATTTCGCTGGCAGCCTTTTTTGTCAGATACTCCTGTTTCTGTAACAATATCTGCTCCCAATCCATCTCCTTATATATAGAAAAAGACAGTTCATCCTGCACCTCTTCTACCGGAACATAATGCTCTGAATAAACGTCTTTATGATACCCTTTTTTCGTTCCTGCCAATAGCATGCCGCACAATATGAGTAACAAAATGACAAGCAGTCCGATTTTTCTTTTCAAACGCACTTTCCCCCTCACGCACTACCTAAAAAGAAGCTGCTTTCTAAGAAAGCAGCTTCTCGCTTTTGTATCTTCTGTTTTATTCTCGTGTGTATCTTCTATCTTCATTGGTACTTTTATGATTCTTTTGTGTCTCAAAAATGCTTTTGTACTTTCGGAATCTTTTGTACCTCACTACGGATCTTCTGTGTCTTGTAAACGCTTTTGTGTCTTCAAAACTTCTTCTGTACTTTATAAATTCTTTCGTACATTCTATCTTTTGTAATACCCAAAATGCCGTTTCCTACAATTTTGACTCCTAGCCAACGCTAGGTGGGTAACCTCAATCAAGCTTTTGCCTTCCCCCGCCGCCGTAGCGAATTACTGAGGCCTGGCATCCAATTGAAAATGTTGGAATCCCGTTTAAAGTAAATGTAGGTTCAAAATAGTAGGGTGTCGCACATCCCAGGCTGTTTTTTGATAGTCTTATTATACTTTAATGTTCCCTGATTCACAAGCAAAAATTAATGCCGGAACGTAAAAAATACTACCAAAATTACTACTTTTTTCTTGTAGTTTTATCCATTGACAAAATGGCAAAAACATGTTCCACCTAGTAAACTCTGGCTTTTTCTATATCGTCCTTTGTGAATGCACCCGGAAACAATTCCCCAAGCGTATACTCCCGATATTCTCCATTCTTTTTGGAAGCAAAAATTCGAAACGTATCCGGCTCGCAGAATTCTGCCATGACCTGTCTGCACACACCGCACGGATACAGATAATCGTCTCCATCTCCATTGATTGCAATTGCTGCAAACTCACGCTCTCCCTCATAGACTGCCTTAAAAAATGCTGTACGCTCCGCACAGTTTGTCGGAGAATATCCTGCGTTTTCAATATTGCATCCCTGATAAACCTTACCGCTTTTTGTTAGAAGTGCCGCTCCAACCCGAAAATGGGAATATGGGACATACGCATGCTCCTTTGCCTCCATAGCTGCTTTTATTAACTCTTCCGCTTCCATCCTGTCAAACTCCTGTTTTTCATTTTTATACTGTTTTTTCCAACAAATGACAAATTATTTACATTCTTTATTTTAATCTAATATCTCCCGAAAGTATAGGAATAATTAAGAAGTTTCATGTTTATATGTAAACTTTTTCTAAAAATTTTTTAAATTTTTTTAAATTTGGAACAATTTTCTTGTATTAATTTTAGTACATATGCTATTATAAGTTAACGTGATAAATTGAAGGAGGGCTTTAAATGACAAAAAATAATCCATTTTGTGAGATAACACCGGAGTTAGAGCATCTGTCTGAGTTAAGTGCCAAATGTTCTGTCATTGATCCGGAATTATATAGCAAATACGACGTAAAACGCGGGCTGCGTGACATAAACGGTAAAGGTGTGCTCGTTGGACTGACCGAGATTTCTGATGTATGTTCGACAAAGATCGTGGACGGAGTATCCCATCCAGCAGACGGCGAACTCTATTACCGCGGCTATAATGTAAAAGATATTATTGCCGGAATTGACGAGAACAGCCATTTCGGATTTGAGGAATGTACCTATCTTCTTCTGTTTGGCAGTCTTCCAACAAAAGACGAACAAAAAGAATTCACTAACATGCTGAGCAAATACCGCACACTGCCTACCAGTTTTGTACGTGACATCATCATGAAAGCGCCAAGCAGGGATATGATGAACACCCTTGCGCGGAGTGTGTTGACACTTTACTCCTACGATGACAGGGCGGATGATATTTCTCTTCCAAATGTATTGAGACAATGTCTTCAGTTGATCAGTTTATTCCCATTGCTTTCTGTTTACGGTTATCAGGCATATAAGCATTATCACGATGGTGCCAGCTTATTTATCCATCCTCCAAAAGAAGAATATTCTACTGCAGAAAATATTTTACATATTCTCCGCGCTGACAGTAAATTCACACCACTGGAAGCGAAATTGTTAGATACCGCCCTGATCTTGCATATGGAGCACGGTGGTGGTAACAACTCCACATTCACCACGCATCTGGTATCTTCCTCCGGAACCGATACCTATTCCGCGATTGCAGCCTCTTTAGGTTCCTTAAAAGGACCGAAACACGGTGGTGCCAATATCAAAGTTGTAAAAATGTTTGATGATATGAAAAAACAGGTGAAAGACTGGTCAAACGAGGATGAGATTGCAGATTATCTGACAAAATTGTTGCATAAAGAAGCATTCGACCACGCTGGTCTAATTTATGGTATGGGACATGCGGTTTACTCACTTTCCGATCCACGAGCTGTTATTTTCCGCTCTTTCGTAGAAAAACTCTCCGAAGAAAAGGGCTATGAAAAAGAATTCAAACTCTATGCAACGGTCGAGCGGCTTGCCCCTGAGATCATTGCAAAAGAACGTAAGATCTACAAGGGTGTCAGTCCAAACGTTGACTTTTACAGCGGCTTCGCCTACAGCATGTTAGGACTCCCGGTAGAACTTTACACACCGATTTTTGCCATTGCACGAATCTCCGGCTGGAGTGCACACCGTCTTGAGGAAGTGGCACACAGTGGCAAGATCATGCGTCCTGCATACAAGAATGTTGGCGAACGAAAAGCTTATGTTCCTATGGAGGAACGTTAAAATAAGAAAACAGTTGCCACTGGGAACACACCGGATATTACCGGTTCCGGTCTGTTTCCATGACAACTGTTTTTTATGTAACTCATATTATAAATGTAAAAACTTTTCTCTCGCTTTCGCCAATGAATTCTGAAACCAGATGAAAGCTGCAAGGAAAATGATCACTTCCAGGATACTTGCTTTTCCAATCGGCATAACGGTCTCATTTAAGACTCCAAGAACCCCAACGATCAATACCAGCGCACCAAACAACATCTCCCGCCAATACAAAAATTCAATGAATCCCTTTGTATCTTTCACTTTTTTTAACTCTTCCTGTGCCAGTACCATGGAATTAATCTTACCACTCTTCTTCATCTGAAGTGCTGACCATATCATATAGGCACCGAATAACGCAACCACCACGTTAAATACAAGCATTACATCCATCTTCTTTTACCCTTCCATTTCTGATTTTACATAATTTTACAAAGATGCACTCATTATAATCTCTCCATCCTTAAGATTCAAGAACAAAATCAATCCATATTTTGCGTTTTTTCGAGAAAAAACAACACGAATTTTGTATATTACAATTGCATGCCCATTTTTTTTAGTGTAAAATAGGTTCTATAAACAAATTAGGAAAAGGGGATTTACTATGAGACTAGACAATGCAAAAATTCTTATTAGTGATGATTCCATACTTGCACGAAAGCAGTTAAAAGATTTTATTTCAAAATATGGTACACCAACTTTTTTCGAGGCATCCAACGGACAGGATGCAATTGATATCTATAAAAAGGAAAAGCCTGATTTATCTTTTCTTGATATCGTTATGCCAGTAAAAGATGGCAATGCAGCAATCCGTGAAATTATTGATTTTGACAAAGATGCAGAAATCATTATCGTTTCTTCTGTCGGAACACAGTCACAGCTGCGTTCCGCCATTGAAGCCGGTGCAAAGGATTTTATCCAGAAACCTTTAAATCCAGAGCAGCTGCATAGCATCCTTACCTCAAGATTTGAAGGGAGATAAAATATGTACGCACAGTTTTTTGGAACATTTTTATTATCTCACAATGTAGTGACAAAAGATCAGCTGCTCAGTGCCCTTGGCAAAAAATCCTCCCAGCATATGAAGCTTGGCACTCTCGCCATTATGAAGGGATATATGACTGCAAATGAAGTAGATAATGTCATCATTTCACAGACACATAATGATTGTCGGTTTGGCGATTTAGCTGTCCGCGAGGGATATCTGACACAGGAACAGGTCGATGAACTTGTCAAGACACAGTATCCGGACTTTCTGTTATTAGGACAGACACTTGTAGAGGAAGGTTATATTAACAATGCGCAGCTGGAAACACTGATCACGGATTATGAATCAGAAAACGAAATAACGGATTTAGATTACAGCAACGAAAAACAGGATGATCTTGACCGGATTCTTGCAAATTTCTTCCATACAACTGATGTAGCTGCAGACGAATACAATGCTTCCTATATGCGATTGCTGTTCAATGATCTGACGCGTTTTATCGGGGATGATTTCACTCCGCTGTGTTTTAACCCATGCAAAGAGTATCCTGTAAATTACTGTGTTTCGCAGACGATCCATGGCGATTTATCCGCTAAAGTTTATCTGGATATGCCTGAGACAACCTGTATCAGCTTTGCATCCAGATACGTAAATGAGGAATTTACAGAGTTTGATGAATATGTTCAGGCTTCTCTGGAAGATTTCTTAAATCTTCATAACGGATTATATAATGTGAATATTTCAAATACACTCGGAAAAGAATTAACATTAGAGGCTCCTGAAGTTGTTTCTGACGAATTGATTGAATTGTCCAGTTCATCTTATTTACTTCAGGTCATGTATCCGTTTGGTGTTATTAATTTCATTTTTGAATTGAAGAAATAATAATGGAATTGTATCAATAGAAAATCAATTTTCAGGTCACAAAAATAAGGCTGCTGATAGTTTTATCAGACAGCCTTATTTTTTCTATTATCGTTTTAATAAGATACAAATGCTAAAAATCTGCACGATCATTTCACGTTCAAAAATTCTTTTACAACCTTTGGCATCTCATCCACTTCACATACGGTCTTATGTCTTACCTCTGCGGTACGGATCTCTTCGATGGCATTTGGAATCTTAACATTTCCAATTTTGCTCAGTTCGTCGACAAGCTCAAAATCTGTCATTGCATCATACTTCTTATCAATCGCATCCATCACGCTTCTTGTAAACTTGAACGGACTTGCAGTAGATGCGATCACGGTCTTGGTGTCCGTGTCTTTGGTATCTTTTAAATACTTATGGTATACACCTGTCGCAACTGCTGTATGGGTATCAATAATATAACCTGTCTTTTCGTATAAGTTCCGGATCTCTTCTGCTGTTTCTTCCTCACTTGTATAATTTCCATAGAAATCTGCAAGCTGTTCTTTCATTGCAGGCGTAATCTCATACTTTCCGTTTGTATTTAATGCTTTCATGAAATCTGCATTCTTTGCAGCATCATTTCCAGCAATACGGTAAATCAGACGCTCTAAGTTACTGGAAATCAGAATATCCATGGATGGAGAGCTTGTCAGCATAAATTCTCTGTTCTTATCATAAGTTCCGGTTGTGAAAAAGTCGTAAAGAACCTTATTCTCATTGGATGCACAGATCAATTTTGCAATTGGGATTCCCATATTCTTCGCATAAAATGCTGCCAGAATATTACCAAAGTTACCGGTTGGAACTACGACATTGATTCTCTCATCTTTTCCAATAACACCATTTGCATATAATTTTGCATATGCATATACATAATAGACAATCTGTGGCACCAGACGACCAATATTGATGGAATTCGCGGAGGAGAACTGATAACCTGCAGCTGCTAATTCCGCTGCCATTTCTTTATCACCAAAAATCTTCTTCACACCAGTCTGTGCCTGGTCAAAGTTACCATGGATACCTACAACAAATGTATTATCGCCCTTCTGTGTCACCATCTGTTTTTCCTGAATCGGGCTGACACCGTTCTTTGGATAAAATACAATGATCTTTGTTCCCTTTACATCTGCGAATCCGGCTAATGCTGCTTTTCCGGTATCCCCGGAAGTAGCTGTCAGGATTACAATATCATTTTTCACCTGATTCTTTCTCGCTGATGTGATCATTAAATGTGGCAGGATGGATAATGCCATATCTTTAAAAGCAATCGTTGAGCCATGGAACAACTCCAGATAATACGCTCCGTCCGCCTGAACCAATGGTGCGATCTCTTCTGTATCAAACTTGCTGTCATAAGCTGCATTGATACAATTCTTTAATTCTTCCTCCGTGAAGTCTGTCAAAAACTTCTTCATAACTTCATAAGCTGTTTCCTGATAAGTCATTCCTGCAAGTTCATCTACCGTCTTATCCAATGTCGGAAGCTGTTCCGGAACAAATAATCCTCCGTCCTCTGCAAGTCCTTTTAAAATAGCCTGTGAAGCTGTCACTTTTTCATTTGCATTTCTGGTGCTTGTGTACATCAATTCCATTTTCACAATCCTCTTATCCTTTTTCTCTCTTTCGCTCATTATAGATAAAACGTTCTCTCATGTCAATGCATTAAAGCATTAAATTGTCCGAAATCCCCTGAAAACGATCTGATTCTGCTTTCAACTGGTCACTGATCTGCTGGTTTGTCTCCATTTTCTTCTTGACCTTATCCATGTTTTCTACAAGGATATCGGTATTTTCCGCAGCATTTGCGATTCCTTTCGCACTCTCCTCAATCGCCGTGGAAATATCCTCTACTGACTGTTTCATCACAAGGACAACCTCTTTCAGACTGTTTGCACGCTCCTCGAAGTGATCCATGGTACTATTGACATAAGTTGCATCGGTCCGGTACTGCTCGCCTGTTTTTACGAAGCTGTCATAATCCGGCATGATCGTATCATCAATATAGGTAACAAGCTGGTTTGCGCTGTCAGAAAGCTTTTCCACCGCATCTGTGACCTGTGCGTTGATACTCTGGATATTATTCGCTGTCTCTCTTGTGGAATCTGCAAGTTTCCGGATCTCATCTGCCACAACTGCAAATCCTTTTCCTGCCTCTCCCGCTCTTGCCGCCTCAATAGAAGCATTTAACGCGAGAAGGTTTGTCTGGCTGGATACGCTTAAGATTTCTTCCGTCAGTTCATTGACATGTCTGACACTGGTACTCTCCTCGATCGCTGACTTCAGCGACTCGATGATGCCGGCGATCATCCGGCTTGTATTTTCCTGATTGTTTACTGCCTTCTGTTTTAACTCTTCGGCACGCTCCTGCATAGTGGATGCATAATCATTCATTGCCTTCGAATCATCCGCAATGCTGATCACTTCATCATTTACATTTGAAATATTATCGGTCACGGTTGCAGCGGAAGAAGAAACCTCCTCCATCGTTGCAGAAAGTTCTTCCATAACAGCAGATACATCATAGGCATTCGTATTGGCTGTCTCCACACTCCTTCCGACATTCTGGACGACATCTCCGATCGCATTGGAGTTTGTTGCGATTTTTCCGAGAACTTCCTGTAAGGTGTCAAGGAACACATTCATACCGGATGCAAGTTCTGCGATCTCATCATTTCCCTTTACGGTCACACGTTTTGTCAGATCTGCATGACCGGACTGCATATCTTTGACGATCACTTTCAGTTCCTTTGACGTCTTCCTGATCGGACGAACTACTTTAAAGATCGTTATATACAACGATGCGATCAGACTCACAACAATAAGTCCGATAACGATCAGATTTGCATAATTTCCACTGTCATATACCGTACTCTGGTTTGCAACCACCCGGTCTACATCTGCATTGTAAAATTCAATATAAGACGCAAGTTCATCACTCAATTTATTTGCCGCTTTAAAAAGTTCAAGATTACAGTATTCCTGTGCCTGTGTCTTATTACCGTTCTCAATACTGTCCGTCACCTTCTGGTATGCATCCGTAAAGCCCTGATAATAAGCGGTGATATTCTTCACCCTGCTCTTCTCATCCTCTGTCACTGCCATCTGATCTAACTGTTCCAGCAGACCATTGATCTCTTCCTTGGTTGCTGCGCTCTGTTCGAGCATACTGGCACGGTCATTTGTCGACTTTGTCACACACATACTGTAAGCAAGGATCTCCATTTCCTTAAATTTGTCCGAGATTTCATTCAACTGTGCTGTTTTTGTCATATAAACACTTGTGATCTCATTGCTCGCCTGATACATGGACTTTAAATTCCGATGTCCGATCACAGAAGATATAATTGCAATGATCACAAGACAGATAACAGGAATCAGGACTTTTCGGCTCATCCGGCTCTGTAACTTTACGCCTCCTGCTTTTCCGTTTTTCTTTTGTTTTCCGTTCGTTCTTTCACTCATGTTAGTTTTCCCCTTTTCAAATTCCAATTACATTTTTGATCAGAAAATCACTTTGTAATATTATACCAAATTCTTACTTACGAAACAATATTTTACAGCATATCAAATTTATATTTTCACCATATTCTGAATCACTTTCTTACACAGCAAAACAGCAAGTGTTTTTCTGCTGAGCGAACAGTCACCATAATTTTCTTGTTCTTCCTGTTCTGTCATGTTAAAATAGCATATATCATCTCATAAGTGTAAAGTAATCATTTTATGGAAGGAAAACTATAACATGCAAACTGGAGTTTATTCTGCCCAAAAAAAGGACGGAACCGTCTATTATCGCGCGAACATTACACACCAGACAAAACACATCAGTCTCGGCAGTTTTTTATCGGAAGAAGATGCACACTCTGCCTATTTAGAAGCCTGTAATCTTTTGGAAAATGAAGCAGTCACACTTTTTAACATCCACAGTCAGATTCGCCATCTGTCCTTTGACAAAGCAGTATGTCTTTTAAACTTCCGGGATAATCATCTGTATTTTCATAACCCTATTTATCTGCGCAAAGGCTACTTCAGTTATTTTCTTTCCGATGATATGGAACTGAAATTCGACATTGATGATCTGTTTTATTATGCCGGTCATCGCATCCAGAAACGCCAGGGACATTTATTTGTAAGCGATTATGGCATGCAGTACTCCATTTTGTCCCGCTACGGGATCAAACCCTATGCAGTTACCGGCAGAGACTATCTGTTTTTTAACGGTGATACGCATGATTTCCGTTATTCCAACATTCTGAACATCAACCGTTATCATGGTGTTTTCAGCTATGAGAAAAACGGTGCTACGCATTATAAAGTTTTTATCCATATTAACGGCAATTACAAAATCGGAAGCTATGCCAGCGAAGCCAGTGCTGCCGTTGCTTATAATAAAGCTGCCGATCTTGCAAAAACATTCGGTGTGACCAAGCAGTTCCCGGAGAACTATGTAGACACGCTGAATCCAAGAGAATATGCCGAACTCTACACCCACGTAAAAATCTCAAAAAAATATATCGATTATCTGAAAACATTCGCTTAACCGCAATGCCTGAAATATCTTTACAGCCACCTCGCAACATACAAAAAGACCGTCACACAAACCTGATCGTTTATGCAACAGTCCTCCTGCTTCTGATTGTATTTTGAAATTATTTCTGATTGATATAGTTGACCAGACCTTCGCAGTCGATAATCTTCTGCATGAATGGCGGGAATGCCTGCCCCTGATAAGAAGTTCCTTTTGTCTTGTCGGTGATGACACCTGTATCAAAGTTCACTTCCACCTCATCGCCTGCTTCAATCTCTTTTGCCGCATCCGGGCACTCGATGATCGGCAATCCGATGTTGATCGCATTCCGGTAAAAAATTCTCGCAAATGTCTCTGCAATGACACAGCTTACGCCTGCCGCTTTAATTGAGATCGGTGCATGTTCTCTGGAAGATCCACAGCCAAAATTTTTGTTGGCTACAATAATGTCTCCCTCTTTTACATTTTCCACAAAGTCCTTGTCAATGTCTTCCATACAGTGTGTTGCAAGTTCCTTCGGGTCTGAAGAATTCAAGTATCTTGCCGGAATAATAACATCTGTGTCGACATTGTCTCCATATTTAAATACATGACCACATGCTGCTTTCATAATATCCTCCTTGTTTTGCGAAGCAAAATCCGAGCCTCTTTAGGCGAGGAGAGGATTTAGCCTCCTTGTTTTGCGAAGCAAAATGCGAACCCTCTGGTGAGCAGAGGATTTAGTCTCCCTTGTTTTACATAACCTCTTCCGGGCTGGAAATCTTACCTGTGATTGCACTTGCCGCTGCAACTGCAGGACTTGCAAGATAAACTTCCGAATCTACATGTCCCATACGACCTACAAAGTTCCGGTTTGTTGTGGACACACACCGTTCACCTGCCGCAAGGATTCCCATATATCCTCCAAGACAAGGTCCACAGGTTGGTGTGCTGACAACCGCTCCTGCCTCGATAAAGGTTCTTAACAGTCCCTCTTCCATTGCCTGCAGATAAATCTTTTGTGTTGCCGGAATCACGATCACACGGAGTCCTTTTTTCACTTTCTTGCCTTTTAACACGGAAGCTGCAATCCTAAGATCATCCATACGGCCATTGGTACAGGAACCGATCACAACCTGATCAATTTTCACATCACCCACTTCATCGATCGTTCTTGTATTTTCAGGTAAATGCGGAAATGAAACGGTTGGTTTTAAGGTGCTTAAATCAATCGTATATTCCGCATCATATTCCGCATCCTCATCTGCTTCATAAACAACGTAAGGACGTTTGGAATGTTCTTCCATGTACTGTTTTGCAAGATCATCCACAGGGAAAATACCGTTCTTTCCACCTGCTTCGATCGCCATATTTGCAATTGTAAAACGATCATCCATCGTCAGATACCGGATTCCATCACCCACAAATTCCATCGATTTGTAAAGTGCACCATCCACACCGATCATTCCGATAATATGTAAAATAATGTCTTTTCCGCTGATCCACGTAGCCGGTTTTCCAGTCAGATTAAACTTCATTGCAGACGGAACTTTAAACCATGCCTTTCCGGTTGCCATTCCTGCCGCCATATCCGTACTTCCGACACCGGTAGAGAATGCTCCAAGTGCTCCGTAAGTACAGGTATGGGAGTCTGCACCAATGATTACATCTCCTGCCACGGTAAGTCCTTTTTCCGGGAGCAGCGCATGTTCAATTCCCATCTCCCCTACATCAAAATAGTTGGTAATGTCATGTCTGCACGCAAATTCCCGCACGCATTTACAGTGCTCTGCTGATTTAATATCCTTGTTTGGAACAAAATGATCCAAAACCAGTGCTACTTTATCTTTATCAAACACACCGTCCACTTTCATCTTATCCATCTCATGGATAGCCACCGGTGATGTAATGTCATTTCCAAGAACTAAATCCAATTCTGCCTCGATCAACTGTCCTGCACTTACAGATGGAAGCCCTGCATGTGCCGCCAGGATTTTCTGCGTCATTGTCATTCCCATGATAAAATCCTCCTTCACGTAATTATTCCGATTCCCTGCTGTTATCATAAATCATCAAAACAATTACTCTGTTTATATTCCCGTGATATTCTCATTTCTCACGGTTCCTTTTACTTGTATTCATTGTAGCATAGGTAATATTATAATACAAATACATAATAAACATATTTACCATAACTATGTTTTATGATATAATATGCGTACGCAATGAGCAGTGCCAATCGAGAATATACAGACCGGACATGCTTGCATGGTAAGGTCTGTATATATCGAGAGTGATAGGGCGAATGCCCGTCAGCCAGAAAAATCTCTGATTTTTCTGGCATGCACTGCGGACAAAAACTCACTCAATAATACATTTATCAGATAACAAAAAGGAGTTTTTATGAATCAGAATTTATCCTCTTACCGTATTTTTTATACAGTTGCAAACACCGGAAATATCTCAAAGGCTGCAAAGGAGCTTTATATCAGCCAGCCTGCGATCAGCAAATCCATCCAGAAGCTGGAGGAAAGCGTTGGCTGCAAACTTTTTTCCAGAAGTTCCCGCGGCGTTGTTCTGACCGATGAGGGAAAACTGCTCTATGAGCATGTCAGTGAAGCGTTTGAGACCCTGACTATGGGCGAAGAAAAATTAAAACGTTCCATCGAGCTCGGTGTCGGACACTTAAAAATCGGTGTCAGCTCCACGCTCTGCAAATATCTGCTTCTGCCTTACCTGAAAGAATTTATCCGGCAGAACCCGCATATTTCCATTTCCATCTCCTGCCAGTCCACCAATGATACCTTAAAACTGCTGGAAGATAACAAAATTGATATCGGTCTGATCGGGAAACCGGAAAATCTGAAAAATATTCATTTTGACTTTTTGGAGGAAATTGAAGACATTTTCGTTGCAGCCAAAGATTATCTGCGAAACCTGAAAGCAAGAGGTATTCAGAAAGATCATATTTTACAGAGTTCCACGCTCATGCTGCTTGATAAAAACAATATGACAAGACAGTACATTGATGATTATTTACAGGAAAATCAGATCATCATCAAAGATTCCATCGATATTTCTGACATGGATCTTCTGATCGATTTTGCCCGCATCGGTGTCGGTGTTGCATGTGTCATCAAGAACTTTGTCCGTGAAGATTTGGAAAACGGAACTCTCGTGGAAATTCCACTTGGCTTTCCAATCCACAAACGTGAAGTCGGTTTTGCATACAAGACAACAACCAAGCCTTCTAAATCACTTGCGGAATTTATTCATTTTTACAAGACTTACCGGTAGGACGCTGATGCGCGCAAGCTTTAGCTTGCATAATTCTTCTGCGCATCAGTCGCATCCTTGTGGAGCATTTTTCTTGCATAGGAAGCAATTTCCTATGCAAGAAAAAACGCCGTGGCAGCTGCCACGGCATTTTTTCTTATCTCATAACAATATTCACGATACGTCCCGGTACATAAATCTCTTTTACAATATTTCCCGTGAGTTTATCTGCAATCGCTTCTTTTGCTTTTGCAATGACATCCTCTTTTGCATCGTCTTTTCCAATGGAAAGTGTTCCCTTGGTCTTACCATTGATCTGTACTGCGATTTCCACAGAACTCTCAACGGTCTTAGCCTCGTCAAATTCAGGCCAGGCTGTCTGATAAACTTTTCCTTCGAAACCTGCAATCTGCCATAACTCCTCAGTGATATGTGGAGCAACTGGGTTCAATAAAGTAATTAATGTTTTAAATTCTCCCCTTGTAATCGCATTTTTCTTATAAAAGTCATTGATAAGTGCCATCATTGCTGCAATTGCAGTATTGTACTTCAGATTCTCGAAATCGCTGCTTACTTTCTTGATGGTCTGATGCATCTTTGTCTCCATATCAGCAGAATAACCTTCTTCGTCTGTCATAAGATCCTGTAATTTCCATACACGCTCTAAGAAACGACGGCAGCCTTTAACGCCATCTTCCGACCAGGAAGCGCTTAAATCGAATGCTCCGATGAACATCTCGTAAGTTCTCAAAGTATCTGCACCGTATTCTCTTACAATATCATCCGGATTTACGACATTTCCTCTGGATTTTGACATCTTCTCACCGTTCTCACCGAGGATCATACCGTGGGAAGTTCTCTTCTGATATGGTTCCGGACAAGGAACAACACCCTCATCATAGAGGAATTTGTGCCAGAATCTGGAGTACAGCAAATGTAAGGTTGTATGCTCCATACCACCGTTATACCAGTCAACCGGCATCCAGTATTTTAATGCTTCCGGGCTTGCAAGCGCTTCATCGTTGTGTGGATCGGTATATCTTAAGAAATACCAGGAGGATCCTGCCCACTGAGGCATGGTATCGGTCTCTCTCTTAGCCGGTCCGCCACAGCAAGGACAGGTTGTGTTAACCCAGTCAGTCATTGCTGCAAGTGGTGATTCACCGTTATCTGTCGGCATGTAACTGTCAACTTCCGGTAACATTAATGGAAGTTCGCCCTCATCGATCGGAACATATCCGCATTTATCACAATGTACAATTGGAATCGGTTCACCCCAGTATCTCTGACGCGAGAATACCCAGTCTCTTAATTTATAATTTGTCTTGGCTGTTCCAATGCCTTTTTCCTCTAAGAATGCGATCATCTTTGCTTTTGCATCTTTTACTTCAAGTCCGTTAATAAAGTCTGAGTTGATCAGAACACCTGTTGCAACATCTGTAAATGCAGCCTCATTGATGTCTACTTCCTCTCCGTTCTTTGCAACAACCTGGATCATTGGAAGATTGAATTTCTTTGCAAATTCCCAGTCACGCTCATCATGTGCCGGCACTGCCATGATCGCACCTGTACCATAGGACATTAATACATAGTCAGAGATCCAGACCGGAATCTCTTTTCCGTTTACAGGGTTTACTGCTGTCAGACCGTCAATGCATACACCGGTCTTGTCTTTTGCAAGCTCTGCACGCTCAAAATCAGATTTCTTCGCAGCCGCCTCGCGGTATGCCATGATCTCATCCCAGTTTTTGATCTCTCTCTGGTACTTATCGATAATCGGATGCTCCGGGGATACAACCATGTAAGTAACTCCGAATAATGTATCGCAGCGGGTTGTGTATACACGGAGCTTATCCTCTTTTCCTTTGATGGAGAAGTCAACTTCAGCCCCCATGGATTTGCCGATCCAGTTCTTCTGGGAAACTTTTACACGCTCGATGTAATCCACATGATCTAATCCCTCGATCAGTTTCTCTGCGTAATCCGTGATCTTTAACATCCACTCACTTTTTACTTTGCGGACAACCGGAGCTCCACAACGCTCGCAGACACCGTTTACAACCTCCTCGTTTGCAAGACCTACTTTACAGGAAGTACACCAGTTGATCGGCATTTCCTTCTTATAAGCTAAACCTGCTTTGAAAAGTTTTAAGAAAATCCACTGTGTCCATTTATAATAATTTGGATCTGTGGTGTTGATCTCTCTGTCCCAGTCAAAAGAATAACCGAGAGAATGAAGCTGCTCTTTGAATCTTGCCACGTTCTTCTCTGTTACGATCTTCGGGTGGATTTTGTTCTTGATCGCATAGTTTTCAGTTGGAAGTCCGAATGCATCCCATCCCATTGGATAGAGTACGTTGTATCCCTGCATTCTTCTCTTTCTAGCTACGATATCAAGTGCTGTGTAAGGTCTTGGATGACCTACGTGAAGTCCCTGTCCTGATGGGTACGGGAACTCAACTAATGCATAATATTTTGGTTTGGTAAAGTCATTGGTTGCTGCGAAAGCTTTCTCATCATCCCAGACTTTCTGCCATTTTTTTTCGACTACCTTATGGTTATAAAGTTCTGCCATGGTATTCCTCCTTCTTTTTTATCAAGCATGATCCATGATTTTGTGGATTTTGTGGATTTTGTGGTAATAGAACAAAGTTTCCTGTTACATAAAAAATCTCCGTCTCCAAAAAGAGACGAAGATATCTGTTCACTCCGTGGTACCACTCTCATTCGCAGGATGAACGATTCATCCAAATACGCACTCACATTCTTAACGCGAATCACACGTTCTGACCTACTTGTTTTTTCATTTCAATCAGAAAACTCAGAGGCGAGTTGGGAACTTCCAAATACTGTCTTGCACCATCCGACAGCTCTCTGACACTTTTTCGTTCTTAATACTCCTCGTCAACGTCATATTTTATGCTTTTAACATGATTTATTTTAACATATGAAATTCATTTGTCAATATTTTCAGAGCATATCCCACTTTGAAAAATCTTCGTGATTGTCTTTTGCAAAAATGGCAATTGCAGTCATCAGTAAAATTTTAAAATCCAGAAACAGGGAATAGTTTTCAATATACATCAGATCCCATTTCAGTTTGTCCAGAAAACTTGTGTTATAATTTCCCATCACCTGTGCATATCCGGTCAGTCCGGCTTTTACCTTCGTACGGAGTACAAACTCCGGGATGTCCTCAACGGCTTTTGCAATAAATTCCGGTCGTTCCGGTCTTGGACCTACAAAACTCATATCGCCTTTTAAAATATTCACAAGCTGCGGCAGCTCATCTAACTTCGTATTCCGGAGGAAACGTCCTACCCGTGTCAGCCGCTTGTCATGCTTTGTGGCAAGCTGTGGTCCCCTGTTTTTCTCCGCATCCGTGATCATGCTGCGGAACTTGTAAATTTCAAATTTTTTCATGTCCCTGGTGCAGCGGACCTGCCTGTAAATCACACTTCCGCCGTCCTCGCACTTAATGCAGACTGCAATGACCAGAAGCAGCGGGGAAAGTGTCAGCAAAAACAACACCGAAAAGACGAGATCAAAGCATCTTTTTACCGCACGCTTGGAAATTTCCATTCCAAAATGGTTACAGAAAAAGACCGGTGAATCGTGGTACTGTGTCAGTCCTGAACCGCGTATCATAATATCCGATAATTTTGTGTTGCAGTAAACCTGCCTGTCCATATAGTAACAGAACTTGAGCAGTTCATTCCGCTCGTCAGACGGCAGATCTTCCAGAAAAACAGAGTCGTGCACCCTTATTTTCTCTTTTGCCGCCTCTAAAGTATCCGCTCTGGTGATCACGCATGCAGTCGTGATCTGAAAATGCTCCATGATTTTCTTATAAATCTGAAAAATACCTGCAAATGTAATACACTGGATCGTACTGAGCAGGATCAGTTTCCACAAAACCAGAAGAATGCCTGCAAAATGCACTGTTTTTGCTCCCACAAACAGATACCAGACTACATTTACAGCGGTCAGCCTTCCCCACAGTTCCATATAAATCTCATAGCGCCTGTTATTATTATTTCCAAGTTTCCGGACCACACAAAGATAAAGTAAAAAGAGGTACGCAACAAATACCCAGAGATCAAACCGCATCTGAAACTGATGTTTCAGGAACCAAATATATTCGCATATCCAGCCACCCCACAAAACGGTCTGCATCAGGATATAATTAATCTGTCGTTTCATAATACATTTGCCTCAAATTCAAATTTCTTCTTCAGTGCTTTCAAATAAGCTTTCTTGTTTCCGCTGGCTGCCAGAATCGGTGCGTAGGCATCCCTTCCGCTCACACAGAACAGATATGGATACCCGGAAAAATGTTTCTGGTAATCACGCACAAAATCCAGAATACCACTCTGGATCTCTTTCATTCCCTCCGGATTTGCATCCATCTTTCCGAATAAATACGAAACCTCCCCGCTCGCTTCATCCAGTTCAAATCCAAGGAACTGCGGTGTCGGCGAGGCGAGCAGCAGTTCAAAAAAGATATTGTCATCCGTGTTTGGATCATGTTTTTTCCATAAGTCTCGATTGAACGACTGCGCATACAGATATGCTGCGAGTTTTCCATTCTGCAAAAAAATTTCGCTCGCATCGACTTCAAAATTATGAACGGAATTAGTGCCCGCGATCGCCCCGGTAATGCTGCACGGAAGCTTCCATACGTTCTGTACCAGATAGTCCAGCGCTATCGCCCCACTCCCTGCCCAGCCGATATCCACCGCAAGAGCATTCCGGCTGTCGCCCAGTACTTTTTTATAGTATAATTCCGCAGCTTTGGATTCCCTGTCATAAACGGCTGTCACCTCCTGCCAGTTTGCTTCCAGAAAACGTTTTACCTGTCTGACGTTCCCACTTGTCAGATATATTTCATAGGGCAATCGCTGTAACAGACGATCCAGCAGAAATTCCAGCCGCATGGATTTTAAAATCTGCTCTAAGGTATAAGTTCCATCCGCTTTATGATACAGATACCGTCTGAAAAAATCATAGCGGTTATAACGAGCCATCAGTTTTGTTGCCGCAGCTCTCGACCAGTAAACATACTCTGTTTTCTCCTCCGGGAACAGCACAGCATATGCCTGTCTTAAAATATCCCCATCTCTGGACAAAAACAGTAATTTATCAATCCCATGCTCTCTGGCATATGTATGAATAAAATTGCAGTACCCAAGCACAAACAATCCGCCATAAATATAGCCGTACTCATACTCCATCGGCAGCTGCTCCGTGCCATTGTATAGCTTATTATTTACAATTCCGCGATACGCACCGCCGACAACTGCCGACATATCATATGACCGGTACAAAAGTGCATTGCGGTTCACATTCGGATAATAAAACACCTCAAATCCGTGTTTCTTCGCATTTTTCACATCGCTTACCGGATTGTCGCCCACATGGATCATAGAATCCGTGTCCGGGTATGCCCTTTTTACAACTTCATATAACGATCCATCTGCCTTACTCTTTTCATATTCACAGGAAACATATAGTTCCTCATATCCTTCATATCCGTTTTTTTGCAGCAACTCCGATAAAAATGCTTTTGATAAATACATGTCCGAAGTGATCACGAGCCGCTTCCCATGTTCCCGCAGCTGTGTAAACACCTGATGCATAAATGGATTGGCATAACAGAACTCCATTTCCAATGCCTGCTCCATCTGCATTCCCTGCTCTTTTGTGACACCAATTTCATTCTCTAACCAGCTCCAGATGTCAGAAAGTGTGATTTCATAATGCTTCTCTTCTTTATACTTTTGTGTTCTTGCATCTGCTTCTGCCTGCATGCGGAGTCTCTTAAAATCCAGAATCCCTGTTTTTTCTCCGAGAAAGAAAAATAAATCTGTCGGCTCTGAAAACGGTCTGAAAATGAGCGTATCAAAAATATCAAACGATATAACTTCATACTGCATCAAAAATGAAACCGTTTCCGATACACTCCTACGGTCACGGTTTGCCAGCACGGACTCACTCTCTGCGCACGGCGGTTTCTTTTCCTCGTAAACCGGAATCTCTGTCTGTTCTCCTAGAAACCTGCAAAACAGTACATAATAGCAGAAATTCAGCCCCAGCAGATAAACCCATGAAACCACCTTCTTTACCCCTGCCGTTCCATCATGAAATCTGTGGTAACGCTGCCTGATCCCCGGTTTTCTGTTCACTAAAAAATGATATATCTTTGCTCTCAATGTCTTCTCCATGGTTTGTTTAAATAGTATTTTTTGTATACGTTTTAAACATGACTTTTGAGTAACATTGTAGCGCATAGAGGGGGAGATGTCAATTTGTGGGAAACAGCTCTGAAAACCATCCAATCCTTAAAATTCTGTAAACAAACAGCCCCATCTCTTGTTTTTCCTTATCATATATTGTAAATTTAATCCATGCATATCGCTCTCCCGGTATATTACCGGTTTTTCTCACATATAACTAATATTTATTTATTCAATTTCTCCATTACACATAGGTCATCTCACAACTCCAGTATTTGACAAGTTTTTTTTATTATTTTTATGTATGCAATTGAAAAAATCGCATATATGTAATATTATAAGGAGTGAACATGAATACAGAAGACATGCTGAAAGAATTAGCTTCTTTATTAAATTCTTTTTTAATCCATCCAAAATTTTTAGAAGAATTAAGAACACTATTAAAAACAGATTTAAAAGGGAAAGAATCTATATTTTTTAAAATTTTAACTACACAATTAAGCAATATAAAAAACTTTGGTTCAAAGATATATACGATAGACAGCAATGAAATACTTCAAGGTGCAGATGGACATTACTATTCCATTCATCTACAGAAATCTCAATTTAATGTTCGTCTGATTGTATATATAAATGATGAGAATATACCTTACTTTTTATGTGCTTTCAATGAACGTTCTGGAAAAAATCGTACTAATTACTCAACCTATACTACGGTTATGAAAGAACGTATTAACTACTTTTTAGGAGATGATAATTATGAATAAAAAAAAGACACCCAATAATATTGAAGATTTACTCTCTCTGTTTTCAGAAACATTAACACCCGCAGATGTCCTCTCTGCAAAGTTAATGGCTCAATTTTCTAATGCCATTACTTCCGAAAGACTAAATCTTAATATGTCTCAAAAAGATTTTGCAAAACATATAAATGCAACCCAATCATTGATTTCCCGTTGGGAATGTGGAGACTACAATTTTTCAATTAATAAAATTGCTGAAATTGCAGCCAAACTAGATTTGAATGTAGATTTTAAAATAAATAAATGCCATTCATCTACAGATACTTCTAGAAATGACAATATGGTTACTACCGAAGTTCCATGTAAGATTATTCAATTTCCAAATCCATATGTGAAAGTTGACGAAGAATTGGAGGAAATGTAATGTTAAATATGGTTAGTATAAATTTGGACTCGATTACAACTCAGGAAGCATTTATTATTAATAAAGCTCCGATAGATGGAAAAGAAATGAAACTTACACTTTCGCGAAAGTGTACTCCAACAAATGACTCTCCAAATAAATATATCGGCTACTGCGCTGCTGAAATGAGATTCGCAGATGAACTCGATGTTGATATGCCAAATACCTCTTTCCTTGTAAAAGTAGTATTGTCTGCCGAGTTTAGTTCACCGGATTGCTCTGTAAAGTTTTCAACGGATGAATTAACCGAATATGCTCTATTACAAATGTTTCCGCATGTTCGTGCCACTCTTGCTTCTATCATGGCGTCCGCCGGACTTACGCCCTATTTGATTCCTACAAATGGCATAATTCAATGATAAAATATTACAACACATAAACAAGCCCTGCTTGAAACATCCAGCAGGGCTGATAGAAGTCATTTATGTTTTATAAGACATTGTAAGAACTTTTTTCTTTTCTTACCAAGTACAAGTTTCTAAATGAGCATCACCTTTCTTTTTGACAAGGATTTCTGTAATATCTTTATATACATCATCTGATTTAATGAATACCCAATCATCAAAATATGCAAAAATTTTATGATATTTGCTAAATAATTCGTACATAGACAGCTTGCCATCACATTGAATTTCTTTAAAAACTTTTTCTAAATCATACCCTTCTTTTTTTATAAACTCATTAAAATCAGAATAAGTACATCTATATTCATCAAGTATATATTTAAGTAATTCGTCTTCCAATTTTCTTCGATATTCAAATTCGTATCCCGCCTTATCCAGATTATTTTTCACCAATTCCAGAGGCAGCTTAATACGAAACGGTCCCGGAATAATATAATACCATTTATGATCCAAATCATAAAAATACCCATAATCAATCCAATTAATTTTACTGAAAATTTCACGTTCCGTGTCACCTAACCAAAACGGTCTTCCTGTTGGTGCATTCGTTTCCATAATGGAACATCCACCATTTTCACTCCCAACTCTTCCGACACATGCAGTCTGCCCTAATCCAAAAAGGTATTCTACTGCATCACTATTTTGATACCATTCGAGTAAATGTGCTCCTGTAAAACTAAAATATCCACCATTGCCACTCCATCCATATTGCACGTGTCCATCTGAAAATCTTCTTGCCATAATACTTATGTTCCCCATTGCTTTGTTTCCTTTCACATTGATATTGTTTTACGTTACGTATATACGAATATTAATATAAAATAACATAATTGTCAATCTCTTTACCTAAAGTATTTCATTAGTCTTCTGATTGCAGAGCAGCTAAATAACCAAGGAATCTTTCTTTTTTTCTTTTTTCAAGATTTCTAAAGCCTTCCAATACTACCGCTTCTTCATCATTCAATGCCACAAGATGATCTATATTATTTATAATTGCCTCATCTCTTTCGGAAAGCAACTCATACGGTGTCACATGCAATATCTCACATATCTTTAGAATTTTATCCGCCGATGGGTTTGTTTTCTTTCTCTTCCAATCGCTAATTGTGCTTTGAGAAATTCCTGTCTGTACTGCAAAATCTTTTTGTGTAATTCCCTTCTGATCCAGCAAATAAAAAATTTTTTCACTAATTATCAATATATTCTCTCCACTATTACTTTTTATATTTCTTTCTTACCTTTGTAATTTATATCATACACTATAAATGTTATTTTAAACAAGCTTGTTCCTTCAAACTCTTAAATTTCCATAAACAAACTCCCCTGCCTCTTGTTTTTCCTTATCATATATTGTAAATTTAATCCATGCATATCGTTCTCCCGGTATATTACCGGTTTTCCTCCGAATAATACAGACTCTGTGTAACTTTCCCATTACATAAGAACGGGAGGATTTAAAAACGACTACTTACAATAACTTAAAACCAGATACCATTCTAAAAAACTTCTGGAAAAACAATGAACACTTTGCAGACCTGTTCAATGCCGCTCTTTTCAACGGCTCACAGGTCATCAAACCGGAAGATTTATCGGAAGCAGATACCGATGTTTCTTCTTTGTTAAAGTTTAACAATCATACTGAAACCATCCAGAGGATCTGGGATGTTGTGAAAAAGACAGCTTATGGTGTTGATTTCGTTATCTTGGGATTGGAGAATCAATGTAAAATTCATTATGCAATGCCGCTTCGCACTATCCTTGGCGATGCTCTCTCTTATCTCAAGGAATATAATGAAATTGCTGCCAGAAACAAACACGAAAAAAAATTTTCATCTTCAGATGAATTTCTTTCAGGTCTTAAAAAGACAGACCGTTTGCACCCTGTCATCAGTCTCTGTGTTTACTATGGCGAAGACGAATGGGATGGTCCGCTTTCCCTGACCGACATGCTATGCATTCCAGAACATCTCACGCCTCTGGTATCAGATTATAAAATGAATCTTATCCAGATCAGAAACAGTGATTCTCTGATTTTTCATAACAGTGAAGTTCACACTTTATTCGATCTCAGCAGATTGATTTATAACAAAGAATTTGATAAAATCCAAAGTACATACATGAATCAGAAGTTTGATACAGAACTTAGTCTGGTGATTGGCACGATCACAAATACCAAGTCATTTATTAACCATGCGTTACAATCCGATTCGGAAGGAGGTTCGATCAATATGTGCAGAGCATTTGAAGAATGGCAGGAAGAATGTATTCAGAAAGGCGTCCAGCAAGGCATTCAATCCGGAATTACACAGGGTGAAATTATAGGTACCCTTAAAACCTACAAAAAATTCTCTGTTTCAAAAGAGGAAACTCTCAAAAATATCATAACCGATTTTTCTTTATCCGAGGAAGATGCACGGAATTATATGGAAAAATATTGGTAAAAATTGCAGCCCTGCTAAGCGAATGCTTGCAGGGCTGATAACGATTTCTTCAATCTACAAATTAATACTTTTTTCTCTCTAATTACTATTTATATCCTGGTGTAATTTCTTTTTAACATCTTCGCTTACATTATTTCCCGCTTTTTGAACAAAATTCTTTTTTTCTGTAAGCAATAGACTAATCATCAAACTTATAAATCTATATGAACTACACATAAAAAAGAACAAAAGCCACAACCAAATAATAAGCATTATATTTAATACAATTGGCGGCATTATATCTGTTAGTAACAGTATGCATGTTATAAAAATATCAACCAAACCCACTGCAACAATATTTTTTAACTTTGCAGCAAACAATTTCATATCAGCATATTTTATAAAATATTTAAGAGTCGCAGATTCGCCTTTACTACCCAAAAAAGAAGGTATAAGAAACCCAAATACGCTTAAAATAATTGACATAAATGTTACTAATGTTTGTAACATATCCTTAAACTGCTTACTGTCTTGTAACGCTTTGCAATCAATCCATTCTTCATATATGCAAAATAAATACACAAGGTATGCAATTGTAAAAAATGTTGGCAGAATATATGCATAAATTTTTTTCCATGTATATTTCATTTTTTCAAGCATACCTTTTCCCCCTATTCATTTCTCTGTATTACTGCTCTTAATACCCTTGTTTTTGCATGCTCAAGAATATATTTATCATACATTCTTCCATACATTCTTTCGAATGATATTCCACCATTTTCATCAACCACACATTTTATTGTATCCCTGCTCAAATTATCAAAAAGATCATATATTCCTGATATCTGATCATCTGACATTTTTATTTTTGCACTTGTTACGCATCCTCTGTTATTATATAAATCAGTTAAAGTTCTCCTTACCTCGCCATCATTAAGTCTTGCATTTCTAGCATTTCCCAGACTTATTTCAATATGTGCATTTAATCCCTCCACCCTGTTGATTCCATCTACTATTTTTTCAAAGCTTGTATTTTCTGTCGGCACAAAATTTCTTATATTAGCAAGTCTAACATCAAGTTTCATATATTCAGCACTATCTGCAAGCATATCAATATTCTCAAATATAGGTACAATTGTACATACTGGCTCATCATAAAATTCGTTTATATAACTTTCAATTGACTTTTCTGAATAACTTCCTCTATTACACTGGATCATTATGATTCCGTTTTCCGGATCATAAAGGCAAACTGTATTTCTTGCAATATACTCATCAGCTGCAATATCAATATCCACATGTTCTGCTGGATTATTTATATTCAAAACATATGACGTACTTACATCTTCCATCCTCATAAAATTAAATGCATATATTTCTTCTTCTCGACTTACTAATGCAAGATTTTCCAATCTTCCTTTTACACCATTTGCTTCCTTATATTTCCGCTGAAAATCCAATTGATTAACATGAAGCATCCACTCTCTTAGATCAAATGTGTTTTCCGTAATTTCTCCATTTGCACGCTCTCTAACTTGATAATACTTGCATATAATCTCTACATTTCTAGCCATATAACTTCTCCTAACATTTTTTCTTCAATTATATTACTCGTACTTAATTATTCCATATAATATGACGTAAAATGTCGGAATATGCTGTCATTCAATTGCATTATACAGAACATACGTTCTATAATCAATATGTAAAATAACTAAACTTTTTTCTTTATTTCTCTTTAAAATATCTTTTATCATGCTCAAAGCCAATAAAATCAATTTACTGACCTTCTTGTTATTTTTAACATACGACTCCATATTTTCTGATACAATAATGTATAATTCTGATGAAATACTCCTATTAACCCCACTAATTAATATTGCTTTTCTCCCCATATATGTTACAATACATTTGTTCGCAGAACTTCCCAATCTGCAACATTGTTATTGTTTTGCACAAAAAAAATAATTGCCTGATTGTCGCAAACACAACAAAAATCTTTTTGAATCTGGCTGTTGCATATCGCAACCTTTTTCAAGAAAAAACAATTCAATCATCATTTCTACACAAGGAGGATTTGCCTATGGCAGAAACAAAGAAGCTTTACACCCTCGCTGATATTCTCGGTGAACCAATCACGGAGCAGGAAGCACAAAATCTCATCCGCAAGGAAACAAACTCAGATGAGCAGACTTTCCAAAACTATGTCAATCTCAACGAAACTTATCGTAATAAATTATTGCATTTTATTATGGGTAAAAATGGGCTTTCCATCACTTATAACACAGTTTTCCGACATGTCATGCTTCCGGGAGGAGACACCAAACGGCTGGAACATTTTCTTTCAATCATTTTTGACCAGCCAATACACATTAAGCAGATTCTTCCACGCGAAGGCAGCCAGATTGTTGAAAATGGCAGCTTTGTCATTGCAGATATTATTGCATCCCTTCATTTCACTTGACACTTTCCGCTCAGTAGTTCAAAATATAGATACGGAACAGAAAGCATGGCTGAGTTTCCTTACCGCAGATGATCCGGATGAAATTGTCCGGCTCGTCAATGCCTATCCGGAATTTCTTCCATGCTATCGGGATATTATTTCATTTCGAAGGAGGCCGAAAGATTTGATTACTACATTTTCAGATGCACTTCGTGAGATGGATCGCAATACGGAAGTCTATATGGTTGAGCAATTAGCTAAGGAAGTTCAGGAGAAAGATCATGCTCTTGCCGAAAAAGATAATGTTATTGCTGAAAAAGACAAACTCATTAGGCACCTCCAAAAACAGCTTGCCGAAACTCGCACTACAGATTAATACGGAAAAATACAAATCAGCAGCAAAATACAACTAAAAAAAAAAGAATCCGCACTCCCTCATCTATAAGGGCTGTACGGATTCTTCTCTTATTTTATACCATTAAATTTTATATCCCGCAGCATTCATTCTCTTCATAAATTCTTTTTCTGTAATCCAGAGTGTTTAAATGGTATTTTGTATATATGTTTTAAACACGACTTTTGAGTAACATTGTAGCGCATAGAAGGGGAGATGTCAATTTGTTGGAAACAGCTCCGATAACCATCCAATCCTTAAAATTCTGTTCACACTGTATTCGATCTCAGCAGATTGATTTATAACAAAGAATTTGATAAAATCCAAAGTACATACATGAATCAGAAGTTTGATACAGAACTTAGTCTGGTAATTGGCACGATCACAAATACCAAGTCATTTATTAACCATGCGTTACAATCCGATTCGGAAGGAGGTTCGATTGACATGTGCAGAGCATTTGAAGAATGGCAGGAAGAATGTATTCAGAAAGGCATAGCAACTGGTATTCAGCAAGGCATTCAGTCGAGTAGACTAAGACCTCTCAATCTTAGCCCCTCACAGATCCGTACGTGCGGCTTTCCCGCATACGGCTCCTCATAGTAACATTCGCTTCAATAT
>QWCK01000451.1_pt1 | contig 72303 bp, 55 predicted proteins | sample 1972571 | NCBI WGS metagenome assembly QWCK01 (sample SAMN09866710, study PRJNA288562) | Human gut metagenome isolate term2_stool, whole genome shotgun sequencing... | isolation source: gut | host: Homo sapiens | place: USA: California | reverse complement strand
AAGGTTTCTGTTGACATAGTTCTCACTCAGTATTCTGTTTATGTCTGAGAGCCGATAGAGGATTTTCCCTGCGATTTGGGTGTAAGGGATAATGTTTTTGTCCCGATAGTCTTGCAGGGTGCAAGGGGAAAGGAACAGTCTCATCTATACACAGGTCTTCGGCACTTCGTGCCTTGACCTGTGCCTATTTAGCAAGGACCTCTGCCGAGGTCCTTGCTCATAGACACCCCACTAAAAACTATATGGTAAGAACCTTCTAATGCGTAACGCCTGTCACCAGGGTCTATTCAATAATTACTTAGATTACTTTACAAGGGTCAGCTCATTGATCAAGTAGTCGGCCTTACCCCAGTGCTGGATAGCCCAAAGCACATAGCGGATATCTACGCTAATGGTCCGCTGAAGATTTGGCTCAAACTCAATGTCGCCACTCATCGCCTCCCAGTTGCCGTCGAAAGCTAGGCCAATGACATTGCCTTCGCCATCAAAGACAGGGCTACCAGAGTTACCACCAGTGATATCATTATTGCTGATAAAGCAGAGGTGTAGATGACCATCCTTGGCGGCATACTCACCAAACTCCTTATTACGCATCATATCAAGGATCTCTGGCTGCACTGCAAACTCGGTGCTCTCAGGATCTTGCTTCTCCAATACCCCTTCCTCAGTAGTATAGTAGTCGTAGTAAGCACCATCATAAGGGCGATAGCCACCCACCGAACCATAGCTGAGACGCATGGTGAAATTGGCATCACTAGGTAGGTACTCATCACTCATCTCCTGCAGGCCAGCCATAAAGAGGCGACGCCCCTTGGCATACTGATATTGATAGTTATTGATCTCGCCATATAGCTTCATCAATGCATCTCTGTAGCTATTGCTGATCACCACAGCAGGGTCGGTATCGTGTGCCTTGGCAAATAGCTCATAATTCTTGAGTGCCTCTACCATACGATCCTTGTGGAGCACTACAGAATTGTCGTAAACATACTGTGCATAAGCCTCATAATCGCCACCAAACTTACTCTTGATCTCGCTAAAGATGCTAGGCAAGTACTCAGGAGCCACCTGCTCCTTGGTTACCCTGAGCATGGCTGGAAGAGTAGCTCTACCTACCTTGGTACTGAAGTCCTTGTAGAGGGCATCGGCATCAAACTCTGCCATATCGGGCGAAGGCATCGCCACGAAGGAGCGGAACTCGGTACCACTCATCGCTTCAGAAAGGATGGTGAAATTGTAGAAGAGCTTGCCCATTGCCTCGAGTGGTATACGCAGGCTATCCAATACCCCAGCGTACTTGGCTGTACGAGCAGCATCGGCTGCTACCCACTCGCTGAACTGACGCTCTATCTGACGCTTATTCTCTACCACATTGAGGCGACGGAGCCCCTTATTCATACCGATTGAATTCTTCCAATAGTTGGAGCTGCCGGCATACTTGCTAGCATACTGAATGCGGATGGCTTGCTCAGCATTCATGTGCTTCATCCAAATCTCCTGCTTAATACCACGCACGAGGATACGAGGTTCGTTTTCATTCACGATACGATTCTCTACACCCCATGAGCTGAGGTAGCGGTCGGTACTTCCTGGGAAGCCAATGGTCATAGCATAGTCGCCCTCCTCGATACCACGGATCGATACCTTGGCAAAGTGACGAGGTTGGTAGGGCTTATTATCGGCTGAGTAGTCAGCTGGCTTATTATTCTTATCGGCATAGACACGGAATACCGAGAAGTCGTTGGTATGGCGTGGCCACATCCAGTTGTCGGTATCGGCACCAAACTTACCCATAGATGTAGGTGGAGCGAATACCATACGGACGTCGGTGAAGACGTCGTAGACCACTAGGTAAAACTTATTATTCTCGTAGAATGAGTAGATATCGGCATCGGTGTGAGGGTCATCGGCATACTTGGCTACCAAAAGACTACTTGCCATTTGAATCGCCTGAATACGAGCCATCTCATCAGTCATATTTTCGGTACCTTCGGTCACTTGGTCGGTCACATCCACAAACTCTCTGAGGTACTTCACCTCTAGCCCCTCAATAGGAAGCTCCTCCGCCATATTGTGTGCTACAAAACCATCTCTCAGGTAGTCGTGCTCCACACTACTCTGGCTCTGGATAGAGCGGTAACCACAGTGGTGGTTGGTAAAGAGTAGTCCTTGATTGGATACCGTGATAGAGGTACAGCCGTTATCAAAGATCGCCACAGCACTAGAGAGGCTATTGCCATCGGCGCTGAATAGCTCCTCGGGAGAAAGCTTCAGTCCGAGCTCACGCATGCGATCCATATTCTCCTGCTTGATCGAATTGATCAAGTACATTCCCTTATCTGCCTTTGCCATTGGGGCAAGAAGGAGTAAGAGACCCATCGCTAGGGATAGTCGTAGTTGTTTCATCGTTAGTCAATAAAAAAATGTGATATTTATCTTGTACCACAAAGCTAACTATTTTCAGCGAGGTACCACACATTTTTACTTGTGGTATTATCGGACAAGTCGGACAGGTCAGACAAGTCGGAGTTCAAAAGGGCACCAATGGAGCACCCGAGAGGGTGCGTCCGACCTGTCTGACCTGTCCGACTTGTCCGATAAGATCCTAAAAGAAAACCTGAATAACTGCCACTTCAAAACCAAGTGGTAGCGGAGCAAAAATTGAGATGCAACTAAGCAATTGCCGAGATGCAACTAAGCAATCGGCGAGTTGCAACTAAGCAAACGGCGAGATGCAACAAAGCAAATGCTTAGTTGCAACTAAAAAAGCAGGTATATAGCACATTGTAAATCAATGGGTTACAAATGAGCCTTTTGGCGAACCTTATCAGAGGATATTATCGGACCCACTCAGCCCGCCAATAAGGTACAAAAGGAGCACCAGCGAGGGTGCCACTCAGATAGCCCCTGTGTCGGAGGGGGCAAACGCCCCCGAACGACCAGCGGGAAAGGGATACGTCATATGCAATCGACCCTTGTGGTCGCACTTGTATGAACTTGTGCGACCACAAGGGTCGTGAGTATGGGGTGTCTCTCTACCCGCCAGTCTTCGGCTCTACGAGCCTCGACTGGGGGCTAGCTGAATGGCACCCTGCGGGTGCGTCCGAACTGTCCGAACTGTCCGACTTGTCCGATAAGGCGCCAAAACAATCCGTGTTATAATATGCTTTAGAGGTAGGTGATGGTGCTACCCTTTACCACAATGGTGTGGTACTCGCCTTGGAGGTGCTCGATGGCACTCTGTAGTTCGTCGGGCGAGAGTTGTGGAAATTGGTTGTGTAATTGCTCGTGAGAGGTATTCCCTTCGGCTTTGAGGTAATCCTCTATTTCGTCAATGACTTTGTACGAAAGACCTTTGGGTGGGTGGCTGAGGCAGTAGTCACAATAACCGCAAGGAAGGGGATTGGTTTCGTCGAAGTAACTGACCAATTGCATCGCTCTACAGCAGTCGGAGGTGGTCATATATTGCTCCATTGCCTCCACACGTTCGCGGGCAGCGTTGTAGCGGCTTTGGTAGATCTCCTTTGGGATAACCAGTTCTTTGGCAGGCACCCGCTGGTCCATGTAGTAGATATAATCACTTATCTTGCCTGGGATATAATCTATCACGTGCCATCGCTTGAGGTTAATCAAAAGGAAATAGAGCTGCTCCCTTCGGATGCCTAGTGCACTGGCAATCTCTCGCTCGTCAATAGCACTATAGGCTGTAAATAGACCGGTATAGCGACGCATCAGGAACTCAAGGAGGTCGTCGTAGAGAGACTCTTTTTCATCAAACAGGGTGTAGAGCTGATTGCGATCGGTAGTAATCATCAATTGGCCAGCCTTATCGTGATTCTCTAAGTATTCCATATAGCCCGAGAGCTGTAGTATGGCCAGCGATGCTGTAACGACATGGCTGGGGATTTTGTACTGGGTACAGAAGTGGAAGAGGTCGAACTCATAGATTGCCCCTTCCCCACTCTCCACACCGAGTTGGAAGTAATTGCCGAGTGTATCATACACCTGCTTTACGGTCTCCTCCGGCGGAAACTCTCTATCAAGCATATTCCACAGGTATCGCTCATCACGTATCGGCTCATAGAGAAGTACGGCAAAGGCTCTCTGATTATCCCTTCCCGCCCTACCCGCTTCTTGGTAATAAAATTCGGGTGAAGGAGGGGGTGCAGGGTGTACCACTACCCGAACATCTTCCTTATTGATACCCATACCAAAGGCATTGGTGCAAACCATTATCCGCACTTCGCCAGACTGCCAGGCATTTTGCTTACGTGCCTTCACCTCTGGCGGAAGGAGGGCGTGAAAGTAATCGCTACAAAGTCCAAAGGAATTGAGGAGGTCGGAGATTTGCTTAGTCTTTTTACGGCTTCGCACATAAACGAGGGCACTCCCCTCAACACTGGAGAGGATATGGACCAACTCCCGAGCTTTATCCTCTGTCTGGCGAACCACATAGGTGAGGGCTCGGCGGTGAAAGCTCTTTTTGAAGAAGCGACTTCCCTCCTCAAAAAGTAGCTGTCGCTTGATATCCTCCACCACGAGAGAGGTAGCGGTAGCGGTAAGGGCGAGGAAGGGAAGGTGGGGTATGCGTTGGCGGAACTCCTTGATACGGGTATAGTGCGGACGAAAGTCGTACCCCCACTGACTGATACAGTGGGCTTCGTCGACCGCTACAAAGGAGATGGGGATACTTTCTAACCGACGCAGAAAGAGGGCATTGGTGAGTCGCTCAGGGGAGACATAGAGGAGTTTGTAATAACCAAAAGTACAATTATCTAGCACTGCCAACATCTCTCCCCTACTCTGCCCGCTATGAAGGTAGCCGGCACGAATATCATGCTTTCGGAGGCCATCGACCTGGTCTTTCATCAGTGCCACAAGGGGGGAGATGACTAGGGCTACCCCTTCGCACATCATGGCAGGTACTTGGTAGGTGATGGACTTGCCACCGCCAGTAGGCATCAGGGCGAGGGTATCGTGCCCTTCGAGGAGACTATTGATCACCTCTTCCTGCATCGGGCGGAAGCGGTCATAGCCCCAATATTGCTTTAGGGTATCAAGGGGGCTGGCGTCAGTGGATAGCTGAGGTTTCATCGCACTTCTCCCTACCATCTATATGGATATCGACGATATAGAGCTGCACAGCGAAGCGACCCTTCCGCTGAAATTCCTCAATCGAATAGAGGATATCAAAGGGGCGGCCGCTAGCAATCAAGGGAAGCAACTCTGCCTGATTGTAGGCAACAGCTTGGTAGATAGGCATCTCATTGGGCATGGAAATCATCAGCCTGAGGTGGCTCTTTTTATAGCCCATCAATCTAGGAGGGGTAACGCTCACCACACCACGAGTCATGAAGAGAGGCTTTTCATTGCCCGGCCCATAAGGGGCAAGGCTCCTCAATTGCCTACGTAGCTTGGGGGTAATATCGGATAGCTCTAGCGGATAATCAATGACATGGCGAGGCTGGAGGTCTTCCATCGTGAGCTCTTCATCGGCTTGATGAGTAGCATTTTGGATAAATTGGTGGAGGTACTTCTTTTGGATCGTCAGCCCTGCTGCAAAGGGGTGACCACCAAAGTTATCAAGGATATCTTTATTGGCCTCTAAAAGGGTGTGGATATCGTAGCCCATCACACTACGGGCCGAACCATTGATGCGATCGTCTTGGGTATCGGTGAGGACAATGGTAGGACGATTGTACCGCTCCGAAAGACGCGATGCCACTATCCCTATCACGCCATTGTGCCACGAAGGATCGTAGACAATGATGATCTTGCGATCCTCCATATCTGTGAAGCTCTCCACAATATCATTGGCTTCCTGTGTGATGGAGTGATCGATTAGCCGACGCTGGTTATTGTACTCATCAATATGATAGCTCATCTCGCGTGCCTCCTTGGCATCGCGTGCCAGTAGCAGGTCCACTGACTCTCGACCACTCTGCACTCTCCCTGAGGCATTGATGCGAGGACCAATCTTGAAGATGATATCGCTCATATCGAGCTGTTTGCTCTGCAAGCCACTCACATTGATAATGCTCTTAAGGCCGAGAGAGGGTCGGCGATTGAGCTTTTTCAGACCATAATAGGCGAGGATCCGATTTTCCCCCACTAGGGGCACCAAGTCGGCAGCAATACTTACCGCCACAAGGTCGAGCATATTATCCAGAAGGCGCCTATCGGTGCCATTGCTCAATCCGAAGGCCTGCATCAGCTTGTACCCTACCCCACAGCCAGATAGCTCTTTGAAGGGATAGGGGGAGCCTTTGAGCTTAGGATTGAGGTTGGCAACTGCCTCGGGAAGGGCGTCATCTGGGACATGGTGGTCGCAGATAATGATATCAATGCCTAGGCTCTTGGCATACGCCACCATGTCATTGGCCTTGATACCGCAATCGAGCACAATCATCAGCTTCACACCCGCTTCATGAGCATACTCAATCGCCTGCCGTGAGATGCCACTCCCCTCCTCGTATCTATCGGGAATATAATACTCTATCGCCGTGGTAATATACCGCAGATACTTATAAACTAGGGTAACGGCGGTGATGCCATCCACATCATAATCGCCATAAACGATGATCTTCTCTTTATTGCCGATCGCCTTATTTAGGCGGGCAACAGCCTTGGTCATATCAGGCATCAGGAAGGGATCATGGAGCTCTCTAAGCGATGGCTTAAGGTAGCTAGAGAGCTCTTCACTACTGCGAATGCCTCGCTTCATCACCACCTCCACAGTCGAAGGCAGAAGCTTAGCATCTCGGCACAAACCCTCAGCTATCTCCTGCTCCTCGCTCCCCAATGGCTCATATTTCCAAACTAAATCCATAGACACAAAGATACCAAAAGTAACCTATTTTCTCCCCCTTATTCCCCATTACCTACCCCCTCCACCGCAAAAACACGTAACGGATTGCCCCAAAAACACGTATCAAAACACCCCAAAAACACGTAATGGAATGCCCCAAAAACACGTAACAGAAGTTGTAAGTAATAGATAATCACTATATTTGCATTGAAATATACAACTACAAAATATAGGGCAATATTATGAAGGAAATATACTTAGATAGAATAGCAGATAAAGAGCTAGAATTAAGATTAGAAGCATTTGGAGCAGTTCAGATATTAGGGCCCAAATGGTGTGGAAAAACAACTACTGCCATACGGCATGCCAATAGTGTGATTAAGATGCAAGACCCAGATAAAAGGGTTGGCTACCTAGAAACAGCACGCACCAAACCATCTCTTCTTCTCTATGGTGAAGCTCCCCTACTGATAGATGAGTGGCAAGTGGCTCCATCATTATGGGATGCGGTGAGACACGCTGTGGATGAAAGAAATAAGACAGGTCAATTCATCCTTACTGGCTCAACAGTAGTAGATAGCCATGAAATAATGCATAGCGGTACAGGTAGAATATCTAAAATGCCTATGCATACAATGAGTTTATTTGAGTCCCTTGAATCCTCTGGAGAGGTCTCTCTAAAAGAGTTGTTTGATAATCCTAGCTACGATATTGATGGGGCACGCTCAACACTTTCTATTGAAGAGCTGATATTCGCGGCATGCAGAGGCGGATGGCCAGCATCCCTTAGAAATATGAGCGATAATGCAAAGCTACTCATAGCCACAGACTATCTAAATATCATCTGTGAGGAGGATATCTCAAGGGTAGATAACACACAGCGAGATGCCACATTGGCAAGGCTCATACTCAGGTCTTACGCAAGGAATATATGTACTCTTGCCAAAAAATCTACTATGCTCGCGGATATAACCGTGGAGAGAGAGGGGACGTCGATCTCCACATTTGATAGCTATATATCTGCATTAGAGAAGTTATTTGTCATAGACGATATACCCGCATGGTCGCCAGCAATTAGATCTGCCTCCTCTATCCGTACTAGCCAAAAAAGATGCTTTACCGACCCCTCTATAGTTGTAGCAGCACTTGGTGCTACTCCAAGGACACTCGAACTAGACCTGAATACGTTCGGATTTATATTTGAGGCACTTTGTATGCGGGATCTAAAAGCCTATAGTCAATCTATGGGTGGCCGTGTTTCATACTACCATGATCGGTATGGATTAGAGGCAGATGCTGTACTGCATCTTAATGACGGTAGATACGCAATTATTGAGTGTAAACTCGGAAGTAGAGATATAGATGAGGGTGCTAAACACCTACTTGAATTGAAATCATTGATTCAACGCAAAAACGAAGAAATGGGTAGAAATGCACTAAGACTACCCGACCTGATGATCGTATTGACCGGCGGAGAAATTGCCTACACACGAGCAGACGGTGTCAAAGTAATCCCAATTGCCACACTTAGAGACTAAACTCTATAAACAATGATACCCACCTACGGACGAATCCATAGGTGGGTACCTAAACAAACAATTACAAAGTAAAGGATGATCGTCCTTTATTTCTTAGTGAGGGTGAGATCAAAGAGCTGAGTGTCTTTATCAGCAAGCTTTAGCTGACCATCATTACTCCATATTATCATACCCTTAGGGAATACCTCAGTCTCCTTACCATCAATCTTGATTGTATACTTTTTACCCTTCGTCTTGAATACAAAATGGAACTGAGGGGTATCGGAATCCGTATTGAGTGGTGCCTCAAAGTAGAAGTCACCATGACCCCATAGACTACCTGAACCGAACTCAAATCCGACCCAAGCAGCCAAGAAATAGCCACTAGGATTGGTCTTTAGATCGTGAGTGCCACAAGGAATAGTCATAGTACGTGTAGCAGGGTCATAATTGACAATCAAATCAAGACCAAACCCTGAGAGAATAAAGCTCTCATTCTCTACGAGTGGGCTAAGGGTCCAGGTTTTATTTCGCTCGGTCCAGTCAATTTCTAACCAATAATGTGCATTGTAGTCACCTATAAGATCAGCATACTGCAATTGCTGCGTTACTGGTATTGCTAACTTCATAACACCTGCAGATACATTGATGGTCCCCTTACGGTCTTTACCTGAGGGTAATACCTCTATCTCGAGTATACCGTCATGGATCGTATACTTGATCCATTGATCAGCACCATCGGGTAGTGTAACGGTAATAGGATCTACCACCTGGGAAATATCATAAGAGACTTTACCACCTACAAGCGCCATAAAGATAGGTGAAGCATCCATTATATTCCGCGTACCAAATTGGCTGATAGAAACCCTTTGGGTAGCAGACACTCCAGATTTACCATCTAACTCCTTAATGAGCAATAGAGCAGTACGAAGCTCTGGGCTCTCATTTGGAGTGACCGTTACTTCTATTTTATCACCTACCTTCTTAGCAGTAAGCCAAGACTCTTCGCAGGAGATAGTGAAATCACTGCTATTCATTTTGATTGTCCCCACTCCACCGATGGCTTGGTACTCCACATCGGCAGATACTATTTGAAGATCAATCTCAGCAGGGTTGAATGGATTTATCTCACTCTCATTGGACTTCTTACAGCTAGTAGAAAGCCCTATCAAAGCGATAAGGGAGAGAATTATACTGGCTATATTAATTATCTTCTTCATATTCATTACTTCTTAATAAAGATAGGTCTAATAATCTTATTAGGTTTGAGAGTTTTGTCCAATTTTTTTCCTTTAACATCCCGCAGATAGAAGGAATCAGCCTTATATGAGCCCCAAACCTTGTTGTCTACCAACTTATAGGCAATAGAGCCATCAGCCGTCTCTATTTGCTTTGAGTACATACCGATCTCCTCATTACCCCATGTAAGATATCCCTCTGTAGTATCCCACATAGCTAGCTTAGTGCCAGGCTTGGACTCAATCTCCTGGACATAGACTGCGAACCGTCTATTCTTTGCATCAAAGTTGGCATAGAAGTAGTAATTCCAATCTGGGCATGTAACTTTGTACTTAGTGCTTCCTGCTTTTTCGAAGGTGACATTATACTCATGCTTAGAATCCTTCACGATATACTCACCAAGATACTCTGCATAGTACTTGTAATTGGGATCTTCTCTAAGAGATAGAGAGGTATTCTCAGCATTGAGGGTAGCAGTACTGGCATCGTAGGTGAGCTCAGTAACACCATTGAGTGGCGATTGAAACTTGATGCCTTTATCGGTAGGAATAAAGGGAACAATCACCTCATTGCCCTCGTCATTGATGTAGTAAAAGGTATTGTTTTTATCAAAGAACAGCACCATATCTTTACCACCTACTTTACCTGCGTAGGAGTCTTTGACCTGCTCTTCAATTAAATTCCAGTCAAAGACTTGACCATAACTCTTCATACTGGCCTCAAGATAATCCTCTGAGCTGGTTTTTGGACGTATAAGCTTTAGTATCTGTCCTTTATTCTTGCCCTTTAAGATGATCTCATCGGGAGTGGTCTCCTCCTTTAGAAGGAATTCAAAATCACCTTCATAGCCAAAACCTACACCTGCCCCTACACGATAATCTGGGTCAGCGAAGAAGTGTAGTGCTTCATTGTAGGTAACAAAGTTGAGCGACACACCTGCATCCGAACTAACCACATACTGACCACGCGAATACTTATGATCGCTAGATCTAGTTCGTTCGGAGGAAATAAATGCTTCACCATCTTTGGTAAATATGATGCTCATCACATAGCCACCGTACTGCTTTTCACCACTTGGCTCACCTGGATAGTATTCGGCTATCCAGCCATTTGGAGAGCTGAGTAGCTTCTCCTGAAGTGCGGCCATAGCATTGGCAGTACGCTCACTAGCGGACTCGTCGAAAAGTGACTCATGTTTTGGCGTACAAGCACCCAGTATCAAGAGTGATAGTGCCGCCATCAAACTATATATATTAAATCGTTTCATAGGTCAATTGATTGTTTTAATCGTTAGAAGTAGCTGCCTCTGTGCTTTCGTCATCAAGATGATCACCCATCTGAGTAGCTATGTAACATAAGGTAGGAGAACCAAACTTAGCGTCCTTAGGCTCTACCTTTATTTGCTTCTCAAGTGCTATCCTACCTGCCTTATAGTAGGCCTCCTGAGCAGCTTTGGTAGGAGCAGCCATTGGCACCTCTACATTGGCAAATAGTGGCTCCCAATCAGGAAGGATCAACTGCATCTGTGGGATCTCATGAAGTCGGCGATTATTGACGTCGCGAAGGACATCCATATCGATATTCCAATTATCCTTCATATAGGTCTTCATAATCTCTAGCTTCTGATGAATCTTGGCGCTACCCTCTTCACCTGCAGCCTTGAATATCTTATCCCACTGCTCCTGGCTATAGGTAATATAGCAGGCGGTAAGCTCTGTGATATCCTCGCTAGGAGAGTGGCCTGCATATGCCGTCACAAAGCCAAGTTCTGCATATTCACTCATCTTCTTACGATTGTGCCAAGAAGAAGGGGCATAACCACCTGCACTGATGGTATTATACTCTTGTGGCCACTTGACATTTTGGTGAAGGATATGAGTAAACTCGTGGTGCATAGTCTTGAAGTACATCTCGTTGAGGTTGTCGGGATTTTTTTCATTCACCCAGTTACCACGATAAATGGTCACCTTAAGCCCCCCCTCAGCAGTAGCCAAGACGATGGTTCCATCATTATTCCACGATGCAGAGCCTACGATATGTATAATTCTTGGAGCCAATCGACGCATAAAGTGCATGCCTGCTACCTCATCATAGACACCAAACCATGAATGGCGGAAGATGTTGGCCAGTTTCATTGAGTTTTCGATGGTTGAGGGGACTAGCTGCTTTGACCGATCCCGCTCATTATCCTCCATACGATACTTGAAGTCTACATTATAGGCATTGACATAGTTTTTATCCAACCATTTATCAAAGGCGTTCTTCTCCGTCGTGGGCTTCTTTACGACCGATTTATTTTCATCAGGTTGGTCACCCTTACAGCCCATAGCTATCATACTAATAAGGGCTATCAGTAGTACCGACCAAGTATATTTACTAATTAGTTTATTCATAACACACTTAAATATTTAGAGATTGTTACTTGGGTTAGGAGTTAGTCCAGCTGCCACTACTGGGGCAGGGATAGGAAGTGCCTTTCGAGGATCATCGGACTTCAAGGTGATAGGATTCTCCTGGAATAGATTATGGGTAATCTCTATACCATACCTCTTGATATCATCCCACCTTTCGCCACTATGTACCGAAAGGATACGCTTGGCATGCAATACAGCTTGCATCATATAAGTTTGATCACCCTCCTTCAATTCAAATTTAGGATGTAGTGGCTTCGTCACTGGGCTCACCTCTTCCGGATCCTCCATCAAACCTTTGTAATAACTCTTAATATCACTGGTCGTCGCACCATTTCCACCCTTGGATTGATACCACATAGATAGATCGCTAGCGGCATCATCATACTTCTCAAGCATCACTCTAGCCTCAGCTCGGAGGAGTAAGGTCTTATCCGTAGTGAATGGGAATACTACCACGTGAGGTTGGCCAATGCCAGCTACAGCATCTGTGTATTCAAATATCTCCTGATACTTAGGTAACCACACCATATGCGATGGATTGCCTCTGTAGTAGAGTACATCATAATCCACCAATTGACTACCCCATGGACCAGGGCTACGAAGTGTCTGCTTACTAGCGATCTGACCAGTATGTGCATACCTACGATCCGTGTACCTCCTACCCCAGCGAGAGCGAGTAGCCACGATCATTAGATTGGCTGGCTCTTTAGCACTGTGATAGCCATAAGTCCACTCTTTGGTATTGGTATATTTCTTGGCATACTCCGAGATATTACGCAGAGTAGGTGCAATATTGGTACCTAGTACCTCTGTAGCATACTTCTCGGCCTTATCCCACTTTTCGTAATAGAGGTAAAACTGTGTAGCAAATGCTAGAGCAGCTCTCTTATTGAAGTGGTACATGGGTACCGAATAAAAGTCTTCGGATATTTCGGGGAGTGCCTCTAGAATATCCTTCTCCATCTGCTCATAGTTTTCCTTTACGCTGGGACGCTCATGCTTCACACCGATTTCAGTCTCAGGCTCAGTAGAATAAGGTATACCAAGATCAGAATCTGAGGTCTGCCCATTGTAAGCTTGTGAAAATACATTGACCAATATAAAGTGGCTATATGCTCTACACATTAAAGCTTCGGCCTTTGCAGCTTTGAGCCTAGGGGTGGTAGCACCTCCCAATTCTTCAATAGCTTCTAGGGCTTGATTGGCATTGGAGATGGCCAGATAACACATCTGCCAAAGTCTCTGAGTGGTATCCCAATCGGGCTCTGTATTGCCCTTCCAATGATAATTCTCTTGGATAAAGATATCAGGAAGTGGATAGGCATCTCCATTATCATCGACGTTGTCGGTACGGTGCTCCAATATTCCTAGAGGAAAGAGTGTGGGATAAGCAGCCACAAGTATCTGCGTTACCTTATGCTCCTCATCAAGCTCTGCACGCATATCTGGCATAGTATCAAGAAACTTATTGCATCCAGATAGGGCTACTAGGGAGCAGAGCGATAAAGTAGCTATTATTTTATTTACTATTTTCATATCAAATATCATTCTATCACGATTAGAAACCAAGTCTTAGCGTAGCGGTCACCTGCTTAGGTACAGGAGCAGACACACCACCTGATTGGAAAAACTCTGGGTCTTGCCCTCTCAGCTCTGGATCAGCATAGAGAAGTAGCAGATTGGTAGCTTGAAGCTTTACAGAGGCACTCTTGAGATAATTCAAGCGGCTCTCTAGGAAGTCACGTGGTACATCGTAGGAGAGTGATAGCTCCTTAAGACGTACAAAGTCACCCTTAGCTACCCTAGCTGTAGAGTAGTTGTAGGCATTGTAACCTCTGTCGCTATTTCCATTATAGTATACATCTAGTTGAGAAAGCACCTTAGGTATATTGGTGATCTTTTCATCACCAGGCACCATCCAACGGTCTTGGAAATCCTTAGGTGTAGCGTCTAGGTCACTATACCAGCTTCTGAATACTGGATTAAGCCTCAACTTATTTCCACCTGAGTAAGTAATGAATACGTTGAGTCGAAAGCCTTTGTAGGTAAAGATATTACCAAAACTACCATTAATAGTAGGATCAATTGGTCCTTCATACTTCAGGTAATCGATATTCTCACGATCCTGGAAGTTGATAGCACCATAATTGTCTTTTGTAATCTTATTCCCATTGATATTAAATACGGGGAATCCTTCGTCATCAAGTCCATCAAAAGGAATTGAGAAAAGTCCACGTACGGGGTAGCCTTCACGAGCAAATCCAGTACCAGTAATAAAGTCAATCACACGGCTACGGTTATCAAGCTTAGTTACCTCATTGGAGTTGTAACCAAAGATAAAGCTAGTAGTCCAGCCGAAGTCCTTTGTCTTGATATTTTGAGTTGATAGGGAAACTTCTAGACCGTGACTCTTCATAGAGGCTACGTTACCGATTCTATTTACTTCACCACCTACTCCTTGAGTATTGGTATATCCGATCAAGTCAAAGTTATTACGCTTATACCAGTCAACAGCTAGATTAATCCTATTATTCAAGAAACCTACATCAGCACCCACATTGAGCTCGTGCTTTTTCTCGTAGGTAAGTCCACTATTCTCTAGGTTACGCACCTCTAGTCCCGACTCAGTTACACTTGCCGATGGTCTCCATGGATTATAGCTTCCAATGATCACACGAGAGTTAGTTACCCAGCGTGGGCCTGCATCTGCAGTCAGTGAGTAAGATGCTTTAAGCGTTAGGTTAGAAAGCACATCCGAAAGGTGATCGCGGAAGAAATCCTCTTCATGGGCATTCCAAGCGGCTGCAACGTTCCAAGTAGGCAACCAGCGAGCCTTACGTGTTTTTCCCAAACGGTTAGAACCCTCATAGCGTCCAGTAGCAGTCAATGTATACTTACCTTGATAAGAATAGGTAGCCGTAGCAAAGAAAGCTAGTGTACGTACACGTGTATTGTATAGGTAGTAGTAATCTGAATTACCCTCCTTCATGTGCTTAAAGGCATTATATTCCCAGAAAGGTACTTCACCATTGGAGTATTGCATACCCCATCCATCAAATCCATCACTAGACCTATCCTGAGCATTGAGCTCCATACCAGCATAAGTGTTGAAGATGTGGCTCTCACCAAATACTGTATTGTACTGACCTGATAGGCGGAAGTCGTAGCTGTACATCTTATAGTTATTGATGTTGTAGAATCCACCATTAGGAAGTATACTAAATGGTAGTGAATTAGGCTTATCTGGGTCGGTGTATAGCCATGGGTTCCTATCTACAATGGTGGCATCCCCCATTGCACGATAGGCAAGGGCCTGGTTGGAGCCGTCCTTGATCTTATGCTCCTGTTTTGTACCAGAATACTTAAATGCTCCAAGTGCCTTAAAAGTAAGACTCTGTATAGGTTTGTAACTTATTTCGCCCTGAAACTTAGCATCAAATACATCTAGATCCATATAGTTATTCTCCAACTCCTTATGGATATTAAATGGAGCATAGTTACGGGTATAAGCTACGTTAGGATCCAAAGTTCTACTCGTATTGAGTGCATACGAATAGGGGTTAATATCAAAGTCTCTTGATACTGTACCATTCACAGCATCCGTACCTTGACTTAGAGAACCTGGTGCTTTCTGCTTACGATAAGAGACATTAGCAATCGCATTGATATTCACTTTATCACTGAAGTGATAAGTATTATTGAGATTAGCGGTATACCTATTGACATTACTTGCCACCATCCACCCTGGGTCAGTCATTACAGAGAGGGATACATAGGTCTGATTTTTTTCAGTACCCGAACTCATACTGATTGAGTGATTCATCATTACAGCTGGTGAGAAAAGCTCCGCAAACCAGTCAGTATTCCTCATTTCAGCAGCACGGAGGTAATCAGCACGTGCCTCAGGTGTATTAGGCAGTCCCCACTGACCAGTGGTAGGATTGTATTGGTGAGTTAGTTGGTACATTCTACCATACTCTCCAGAGGTGCTACTCCTGAAAGTCTCTGCAAAAGTAAGCCATCCCTTTTGACGTAGCTCCTCGTAAAAGCCCATCTGGTCTTGAGAATTCATAATATTGAATTCATTGTAAGATGGAATTAATCGAGAGGTAAATTCGCCCGTGTAACTAAAGCTACTCGTACCCGATTTACCCTTTTTAGTAGTGATCACAATCACACCTGCCATCGCCTTGGCACCATAAATAGAAGTCGCACTACCATCCTTCAAAATTTGGAAGCTCTCAATGTCATCAGGGTTAAGCCCTGCAATCGCAGAGCTGATCAATGTGGTAGCATCTCCCGAGCTAAGAGCATCGGCACTTACCTCCACCACATTTTCCTGAATCACACCATCAACTACCCATAGAGGCTTTGAATCACCATAAATAGAAGTGGCACCACGTACTCTAATCTTTGGAGCTGTACCAAAAGTACCAGATACGTTTTGAACCGTTACACCGGCTGATCTTCCCTCGAGACCACGGCTTAGGTCCGCAACGCCATCTAGCTTGACATCCTTTGCATCTAGCTTATCTGTAGCTCCTGTAAATAGACGTTTATCTTGAGCAACCATACCTGTCACTACTACTGTCTCTAGCATCTCGGCGGATTCTTTGAGCTTGATGGTGACGGGGCCTGCGTTTTTCACGGTAAACTCTTGCTCCTCTAGTCCTACAAAGGAGATAACTAAGACATCACCTACCTTACACTCTAGTGAAAACTCTCCATCGAGATTGGTATTGGTTCCTTTGTTTTGGTTTTTGATACGAATGGTAGCCATAGGTATGGGCTCACCATTAGAAGCTTCGAGTACCACCCCTTTTAGGGTAATGGTCTTAGCTTGTACCTCCACTGAAGTTTTGCTCGAACTCTCGTCATTGGCAAGTAGCTCATTAGATGAGTTACTTACGACGGGGAGCAGAAAACAGGCTATTGGAAGTAGCCAAGCCTTGCGTTCTATTCTTCTCATAAATTCAGTAAAAAAGTTATTAATTAGCTTTTAATTGTTCAGGTTAAAGAGGTCTTTTCACAGTCCTCAGAATACTTAAGAACTCAAATATAGGTATAATATTTCTTATATTCAAATTTGTGCAAAAAAAAAAAAAAAAAAACGCTAAAATCACAGGGAAAATAGAGGTAGGTTATCTCTGGTTTATTTTTAATGTATAACTAAAGCGTATAGAAATTGGAAAAAGTGAATAGGATAGAATACCGTTTATCCCAGTGCTCTCTACTTTCGTCTGCAGAGGTTTTCCACAGGGGTTACGCATTAGAACGTTCTTACCTTATGGTTTATAGCGGGGTTCTACGGGTAAGGACCTCGACAGAGGTCCGTGCTAAATAGGCACAGGTCAAGGCACGTAGTGCCGTAGACCTGTGTATAATGAGGTACCACACACCCTTGCGACCCCGGACGAGGGGTCGGACAACCTTATCTAGGTCTGACCCCTCAGCCGGGGTCATTGAGGTTGGGAATATGCTCTTACACACAGGTCGTTCGGGGCAACGCCCCTCCGACCTGTGCCTATTTAAGAGGGACCTCTGCCGAGGTCCTTACTCCATTATCCCAACAGATTGTATATCATCATTCGTACTATAGTCTTTTCTGATGCGTAACCCCTGGGGTTTTCCACCGTTTCCACACGCTTCTTTATTCTATTTATATATATGGTTGGGAGGAGAGGAAGGGGATATATAGATGGGATTTTGTTTAGATGGTAATAGAATATGATAAAGCCTGTGGATTGTGTGAGTAGAGTAAAAGCTACGGTGAAGTTACGAAGCTATGACCAATGCGATGTATTTGCTTTGCACCTATCTCCACAATCTATTCACATTTTACCCACACTCCTTTCCCCCTATAATGCTCAGAAAAGAAGCATCTATGTGAATAACGCTATATAGTATCCTGTGGATAACTTTTAGAGAGCTAATGATAGTGGGTGAGGGTGTTGGGGAATGTGTGTGTAATTAGTTGGTAACTTTTTCGTGATAACTATTGTGATTCTCCAACCTTTTTGTAGTAAGAAATTAATTGAGAATACCTATTTTTTAGCCCAAAAGTTATCAAGAAGTTTTTCACACTCTATTCACACCTCTATCCACAATGAATTTGTTCACGCATTATGAAGGTCTTGCCGTAGGGCATTTATAGGTGTGCCTATTTAACACGGACCTCTACCGAGGTCCTTTCCCCAATAATACTCCAATGAGTTTATTTGACGAATATATATTGACTAAGCTATACTGAGAATGATATGCCCAGATCTTCAACTACGTAACAGTTAGTTTAACTTCTTTGTATCGCTATATTTTTTTCTTCTTGGTAGGAGGGTAAAAGTTGAGTTGCAACTAAGCGATCGGCGAGTTGCAACTAAGCGATCGACGAGTTGCATCTCAGTAATTGCTTAGTTGCAACTCAGTTTTTTATGAGATGAGGGTATTGAATATCAGTGGGTTATAAAATCCCCAACTCCGGTGTTTTTTTAACCATTTTCAATGTTATATAAAAAGGAATGGGAGCAGTGGTTTTACACTACTCCCATTCCTTATAAGTGGGCTATACATCACTCAACAAAATAGATAGAATAGTAATGAATACTTTCTCAATAATAGTGTATATATAGCCCTTTTTACTTTCTTATTAGTGCATCAACTTATAGGCTCCTTCTTGGTCACCCAATTGGTATAGAGCCGTTGCACGTAGATAGTTCTCATCACTTGTTTTAGGCAGAGTATTAAGAAGCTCCAGTGCCTCTTTACTCTTCTCAGGCTCCCACTTGAGGATAGCTAGAGCTAGGTTGTAGCGAGCAATAGGATCCTCCTTGCCAAATCGTTCATTGGCATAGCGAAGCACTTCTACTGGGCTCTTACCTTGCTGCTCATAGTGATTGATAGCTAGTGCTAGCAACTCGCTATGGCTCATCAGCTCACGCTTCTCTTGGTACACCTTAGGTAGTTCCTCAGTGGTGTAGTTACGTACCTTGTACTTTGTCTTAATAGTAGTCCGGCGGAGTGGTGGGTAATACTCAGTAAGGAGCGTCTTGTAGAGAGCTCCTCCATCAATTGCTTTGATATCTGCCTCACGCTCTAGATCGGTATCGTACTTATCAATGATAGCGATCACTTGATCTTTGAATGAAGCAGTAGAATTGAATAGTGCGTGGCGAAGGCCTGCCCAGTCTTCACCGCCACCTATCACCTCAAACTCTGCCGCCTTCAGCAAGTCTGGATAAGTAGCCTTCACGTGATTCATCAAAGTATTGGCCCTATTGCGTGAAAGTCTGCGGTTGTAATCAAAGTTACCCTCAGGCGAAGCAAAACCAGTCACCTCTACCTTACCGATGGTAGCTCCAAGCTCATTTAGCTTCAGTGCTTTAGTGATAAATTCATCGATACGTCGGAGTTCGTTTTGATTATCCTTGTAGTCCTTCAGCAATTCATAGCGGTCGAGCTTAAAGTTGATATAGCTTACAAACTCCTCTTCATACTCCTTCTGACGCACCACCATAGGCTGGTGATAAGCCATCTTGCTGATGTCAGGAATGAATAGCGGAATATCCACAGCCTTTAGAGGATTGCGATAGTTTTGTACACCACAAGAGGCACATCCCGATAGCTCCTCTTGTATCATCAGGGTAGCACTTGCCATCCATGGTTCGAATGGCACCTTTTGTGCAATGGCGAAGGGAGAAGCCTTCACCTCCCTCCACGTGCGTATATCACTGAGTGCTACCTCGGGGTACACCCTTGAGTGTCCGAGGTTATCAGCTCTCTTGATATACTTGTATCGGTTGGACCCTGCCACAAAAGTAGCTGGAAGTTGGCATCGATGCCTTCCATCTTTAGAGACCAGAAGAGGTTGCACCTTAATGATCTCGGTACTCTTCAGCTCTCTCTCTGGAGTTACCTCCAGCTGTATAGAAAGCTGAGCTATAGGGTCGTGCTCAGTAGCAGCGATATACTTCATCACCGGCTCAGAATAGTTCCAAAGGTGAGTGGATTGCTTCCCCTTACTCTGAGCACTTAACATTGGGGCTACCAAGCAAAGGGCTAGTAGCACACCACTTAGTCGCTTTATCATATTCATCATCATTTGTTATTTCAAGAAAAAGACCAAAGAGATAGCTGCCTTGGTAGGGCCTACATAATCGGCCTCACCCTTGCCCTTAAAGGCACCGCATGTAGTACATGGGTACTTGCTGTAGTGGATGCGATTGTATCCTGCACCTAGCTCAAACTCCATGCTAAAGCGGGGAGTAATCAGCCACTGGTATCCTACTGCCAAGCCACCGCCATAAAAGGCGTCTACTTCGTAGCGATTATCCTTCATCACCCCATCTTTATTTTGCAATACAAAGGGGATAGAGATACCGCCCACATTGGCTTGACCACCTTGTGCGTGCAGACCCAAGAACCAGCCGTTAAAGGCTTCGCAGAACCAATACCTCAGCTCTGGCTGTACCATCCAGTGGCTCCACTTTTTGGTTTTGTAGTTCTCTGCAGTGGCATCATTCTCATAGAAAAAGAAGTTCGCCCCATACTGCAGGTCCATGGTCCATTGCTTTCCCAAAGCCACCTCCATCGATAGGTTGGGCGTCAGCAGTGCATCGTAGGCGAGATTGTTTTTGAGTGCCACCGTCTGTGCCTCAGCACGATACGAAGTGGATACTCCGATAAGTAGCACTGCCACTCCCAAAATTAGTCTTTGAAGGAGTAGGGTACTACTTGATTGACATCTATTGCTCATAGTATGTATCCTCAAAAATTAAAAATATCTACAGACCCTTTGCCCCCACTCACTTCAGAAGTAACAATATGATTTAGTGAATAGCGACTTTAAGTCCTATTATTATCTTTGCAAATATACAAAAAGCATACGATATACAAAAAACCCCCTTCAGACTATTATAAGTCCGAAGGGGGCTTTTTACTTACTCTACAGGGGTGAGCTTTACTTAGCTACACGCTCCTGTACTACAATCTCCATACCTCTCTTGAGGGCATCGAGGTTGAGTGGGATCAACTTGTGGTGGCGCTCAGGAAGACTCTTCTTGAGACCTGCCTCAATATTATTGATATCCACCATCGGGGCTACCTTAAGCAGACCACCCAATACGATGATGTTAAATACCTTGGTATTATTCATCTTTACACTCTCGTCCACGGCATCTACGCGGAATACATTGATATCATCACGCTCAGGTACGTGGGAGACACCGTTGCTATCATAGAGGACGATTCCACCCTTCTTTACCATAGGTAGGAACTTATCCATGGATGGCTGATTGAGCACAATCGCTACATCATACTCATTGAGGATAGGCGAACTGATCCCCTCCTCGCTGATGATCACCGTCACATTGGCAGTACCACCACGCTGCTCAGGGCCATAAGATGGCATCCAGCTCACCTCTTTGCCACCCATTAGTCCTGAGTAGGCAAGGATCTTACCCATAGAGAGGACTCCTTGTCCTCCAAATCCCGAAATAACTATCTCGTAACTCTTTTTCATCTCGCTTATCGATTTAATGGGTTAAATATCTTTGAGGTCTCCGAGTGGATACTGTGGGAACATATTCTCCTCCAGCCACTTATTAGATTGCTCGGGGCTCTTCTTCCAGCCACTATTGCAGGTAGATACTATCTCAATGATAGAGGTACCCTTGCGATTCATAGAATTGTTGAATCCCTTCAGGATCGCCTTCTTTGCCTTGCGGATATTACCTGGAGTGTGCACACTCTGGCGAGTGACGTAGCATACACCTGGTAGCTCCTTGAGGAGGTTGGTGATATTGAGTGGGTAGCCATTCAGCTCCACATTACGCCCAGCAGGGCAAGTGGTGGTAGGCATACCTACTAGAGTGGTAGGAGCCATCTGACCGCCTGTCATACCATAGATAGCGTTGTTGATAAAGATAATGGTGATATTCTCACCACGGTTAGCAGCATGAATGGTCTCGGCAGTACCGATAGCAGCGAGGTCGCCATCACCTTGGTAGGTAAATACCAAGTGGTCAGGATTCAGGCGCTTGATAGCGGTAGCAAGTGCAGGTGCACGTCCGTGAGCTGCCTCCTGAAAGTCTACATCTAAATAGTTGTAGGCAAATACCGCACACCCCACAGGGGCTACACCTACGGTGCGGTCCTTCATTCCCATCTCCTCTATAGACTCAGCTACCAGCTTATGTACCACACCGTGGCTACAGCCAGGGCAGTAGTGCATCACCGCATCGGTGAGGAGCTTTGGTCTCTCGTATACTAGGTTTTCGGGCTTTACTAGCTGTGATACATCCACAGAAGTCTCGCCCATTATCTGTTGTTTGATTTCCATAATTATCTATCTATTTAATAGGTCAAATATCCTTTTTAGAGATCTCATCCTCTAGCGATTGCTGTCTCTCCTTACGTAGCTTTCGCTTCATATAGTAGCGCCGCCCGTATTGAAAAAGGCGAAGCACCACTGCCACCCCACCCACATATAGAAATATAGTGCGGTCGGAAATGGTAAAGAAGATCACAAAGGCAGCGACTGCCACGAGCATAAATAGCACCGTGAGTAGCTGGTCTATACTATCGCTTACGTACATCGGTTGGTGGTCTCTAAAAAAGGGTCACTTATCCAATATGATTACCAGCCAAAGCTCTTAGCCATAGCCTCCTTGATCTCGCCTGGGGCAAAGATCATACCACCCATACGACCGTAGTGATATACTGGGCACTTGCCATTAACGGCAAGGCGTACATCCTCTACCATCTGGCCAGCATTGAGCTCTACACTGATAAAGCCCTTAGCCTTCTGTGCTAGCTCAGCGATACGCTTAGTGGGGAATGGCCAAAGGGTGATTGGGCGGATCAATCCTACCTTCTTACCCTCAGCTCTACAGAGTTCTACCACCTTCTGAGCGATACGGCTACTAGAGCCAAAGGCCACTATGATATACTCAGCATCCTCCGTTTGGATCTCCTCATAGCGTACCTCCTTCTCCTCCATTTCGCGGTACTTAGCCTGGAAGCGGTGGTTATTCTCCTCCATCACTTGCGACTGCAGCTCCAGAGAAGTGACAATAGCTCTATGGTCACCATCGTGACCGATCGTTGCCCACTTATAATTCTTACGGATCTCCTCCTCCGTCATACGAGGCTTCTGCTCAGGGAGGTGAACCTTCTCCATCATCTGTCCGATCACACCGTCCGAAAGGATCATCACAGGGTTGCGATACTTAAAGGCGAGGTCAAATCCTAGCCCTACAAAGTCGGTCATCTCCTGCACCGAGTTGGGGGCAAGTACTAGGAAGTGGTAGTCGCCATGACCGCCACCCTTAGTAGCTTGGAAGTAGTCACCTTGGCTAGGCTGGATAGTACCCAGACCTGGGCCACCACGCATCACATTGGCCACGACGCAAGGAAGCTCGGCACCAGCCAAGTAGCTAGCCCCCTCCTGCATCAAGCTCCAGCCTGGGCTAGAGGTAGTGGTCATCACACGCTTACCGCAGGCAGCACCACCATACACCATATTAATAGAGGAGATCTCACTCTCCGCCTGAAGCACCACCATACCAGTGGTCTCCCAAGGAGCCTGCTCCATCAAGCACTCCAATACCTCACTCTGTGGGGTGATAGGATACCCGAAGTATCCATCCGCACCAGCACGGATCGCACCGATGGCTAGTGCCTCATTACCTTTCAATAGTTTTGCTTCTTTTTCCATACTTTTCTTATAGGTTAATGTCTACTTCGTTAGTTACTTCTTAGCTCTATAGACTGTGATACATGCGTCGGGGCATACTAGCCCGCAATTGGCACACCCGATACAATTCTCGGGATTAGCCATATAAGAGAAGTGATACCCTTTGTCGTTGATCTCGACAGGGTGCATTGCTAGGGTACCTGTCGGGCAAGCCACGGCACAGAGGTTACACCCCTTGCAGCGAACTTGGTCGATGACCACGGTCCCTTTTACTGTCTTAGTCATGTGGTTTTGGTTTTTAAGTGTTATTATATTCAGTTAGGTTGTACTCGTATTGCTACGTCTTCCCAAAGTTACAAAAAGGTTGCCACATTTACCAAATATCAGCCCAATTTTTTTTAGTACCTTTGACCTATAGAATGAATAGAAGGTGGTCATATAGGTTGTCCGACCCGATTAAGCGTCTGTGATTGGGATGGGATTCGAACCCATAACCCAACCACAAAAGGTCGGACAAAACGATAAGATATAGATAATATAATGGAGAGAAGTAAGATAGAAGAGCTGTATAGGTGTTACCTCGAGTGTGGTATGGAGGTCTCCACCGACAGTCGCAGAGTAGGGGAGGGGGTGCTATTTTTCGCTCTGGTGGGCGACCGCTTTGATGGCAATGAATATGCCCTCTCGGCCCTCGAGAAGGGGGCGAATTATGCAGTGGTCTCTCGCCCAGAGCTGGCAGAACGTGAGCCTAGATGCCTACTGGTAGAGGATACCCTTGTGGCACTTCAAGCCCTCGCCAGCCATCACCGCGACCAATATCCACACCTTAAGGTGCTAGGGATCACCGGTACCAATGGCAAGACCACCACTAAGGAGCTCACCGCAACGATCCTGACCCACGCCGAGGTGCCGACCCTCTACACTGAGGGCAATCTCAATAACCATATCGGCGTTCCACTCACCCTCCTACGACTTCGCCCCGAGCATCAGGTGGCAATCATCGAGATGGGTGCCAGTAAACGTGGTGATATCAAGGAATTGGTAGAGATTGCTCACCCCTCGGTAGGCGTCATCACCAACGTAGGGCGAGCCCATCTCGAGGGCTTTGGTTCGCAACAAGGTATCCTAGAGACGAAGAGCGAACTCTTTGATTACCTCCAAGCACACCACGGCAAGATGATCCTCAATATGGACGACCCACTCCTACGGGAGCGGTGGCAAGGGAGCGAAAGCATCGGCTTCGGCATCACCACGCACTCCACAATACAAGGGGCTGAGGTGGCGTGCGACCCCTATCTCACGATGAAGCTGCTTATCCATGGAGAGCCCCAACCAATCACCTCGCAATTAGTGGGCAAATACAACGCCTACAACATTTTGGCCGCCACCGCTCTCGCCACAAGCTGTGGTATCTCTCCAGATAAAGTGGCTGAGGCGATTGCTTCCTATCACCCCTCTAACCACCGTTCGCAGTTAGTGGTGGGGCAAAAAGGACGTCAAATCATTGCCGATGCCTATAATGCCAATCCCTCCAGTATGATGGAGGCACTCGAGAATATCTCGTCACAGCACTCCGCCCACAAGCTGGTGCTTCTTGGCGATATGCGAGAGCTGGGGCAAGATAGCCCAGCAGAGCACCAACGGATCATTGATTGGCTCACCCACCACCCCGAGATCATCCCACTTCTTTGTGGCGAAGAGTTTGCCAAAGTGGCTCAGGAGGGGATGCAGCACTTCCCCACCAATAGCGACCTAGAGCACCACTTAATGGAGATCAAAGAGCTTCCTTCCGACCTCGTTATCCTCGTCAAAGGATCCAATGGGATAGGGCTAGAGAAGCTCCTACCACTACTTGAAACGATGATCAATAGTTAAAAGCCTATGGACCACGCAGTACTTATAGCCTTTGGGCTCACCCTCTTTGCAGGTCTCTCCACTGGAATAGGGAGTGCCATCGCCTTCTTCAGCAAGCGCACCAATACCAGCATGCTCTCCCTCTCGCTAGGGCTCTCGGCAGGAGTGATGATCTACATCTCCTTTGTAGAGCTTTATGCCACATCGCTCGCCAATATGGCCGATATCTACGGAAAGTCCATGGGGCACCTCTACGCCCTTCTCAGCTTTTTCGGCGGTATCCTATTGATTATGGTGATTGACCTACTGGTGCCAGAGAGAGACAACCCGCACGAGATAGTAGAGGTAGAGATGATGAATCAACCTCACAAACCCACCCCCCTATCCACCTCAGCCCTTGCACGTACCGGTCTTATTTCGGCTGTGGTCATTGCCATTCACAACTTCCCCGAGGGAATGGTCACCTTCCTCACCGCCCTCGAAGAGCCAACCCTAGGGCTACCAATTGCTATTGCCATTGCGATTCACAATATCCCTGAGGGTATCTCTGTCTCCGTACCTATCTACTACGCCACTGGCAATCGTGCCAAAGCCTTTTGGATTTCTTTCTCAAGTGGGTTGGCAGAGCCATTGGGTGCCCTCATTGGCTATTTATTACTTCGGCCCTACCTCACCCCAAGCCTCTTTGGCGTACTCAATGCGATGATTGCCGGCATTATGGTCTACATCTCCCTCGATGAGCTCCTCCCCTCAGCCGAGAAGTACGGCAAGCACCACTTCGCCATCATCGGTGTGATCGCCGGCATGCTCATCATGGCGCTCACCCTCGTAATCCTATAACACACCAATGGGCTTTCACCTTCAATTGATTTATTTGTTGTAAGTTTGTAGTCAGAAAAAACCAATAATACTATTATGACTATCAAGACCACAACCCCTTCCAGTAATGGGATCAAGGTGCTACTTATTTATACAGGTGGCACAATAGGTATGCTAGAAAACCCCATCACAAAGGGTTTGGAAGTATGCGACTTTGCCTACGTGGCAGAGCATGTGCAGGAGATCAGTCAGCTCCCCTTCGGTATTGATACCCTCACCTTTGAGCCACCCTGCGACTCTAGCGATGCGGGTACAGACCTTTGGGTGCAGATTGCTGAGATGGTGACCAAGTACTACGATGCGTACGATGGATTTGTAGTGCTTCACGGTACCGATACCATGGCTTATACCGCCTCTGGGCTCAGCTTTATGTTCGAAAACCTTGGCAAACCAATTATCCTAACCGGTTCTCAAGTGCCGATCGGCAAGCTCCGGACCGATGGCAAGGAAAATCTACTTACCGCCCTTGAGGTGGCAGCGAGCAAGGATAGTGAGGGTAGGGCGGCAGTCAATGAGGTGTGTATCCTCTTCAATAACAACCTTATCCGTGGCAATAGAGCCACCAAGGTGAGTGCCGACCAATTCAATGCCTTTCAATCGCCCAACTACCACAATCTTGCGGAGATAGGAATTGAGATCGACTTCAATCACCACTCCATGCTACCACATCCCACTAGTCCGCTGACCACCCACACCAAGCTAGATACCAATGTGCTCCTCCTAAAGCTATTCCCCGGTCTATCACCCGAGGTGATTGATGCTTGCTTCAATGCCCCTAGTCTGCGTGGAATAGTGCTAGAGACCTTTGGCAGTGGCAATGCGCCCTCTAACGAACGCTTTATGAAAGTGGTGAGAGAAGCGGTGGCACGAGACATCGTCATCGTTAACGTCACCCAATGCCCTCAGGGAAAAGTGCAGATGAAGCGGTACGAGACGGGGCGGACACTCCTCAGCGCCGGCGTGCTCAGTGGTTATGATATGACCGCTGAGGCAGCGGTAGCTAAGCTAATGTATCTCCTTGGACTGCTTGAGGATAGCGAGCAGGTGAAGCACTATATGGGCGTCAATCTCAGAGGCGAGTTTTCGCCTTTCTGATGCATGGAGCTGTCTGAAGAGCTGCTAGGCCCGCTATTTCGTCAAGATAAAGGTGAAGCAGGCCTTTCCTTTGTGAGCCTCAGCAGTGGAAGCTGTGGCAATTGTGGGCTCCTCAGCTATGGTGAGCACACCATTGTGCTAGATGCGGGAATCGGTATCCGTAAGTTTCAGAAGCACCTAGAGCAGCTGGCGATCAATCCTAAGCAGATTGTGGGAATATTCATCACTCACGACCATAATGACCATACCCGAGCGGCAGCACGATTGGCACATAAGTTCCAATGGCCCATCTACGCTAGTCCTGCCGTGGTGCGCTCCCTCCTCTATCACCGTATGGCGAGTGCCGAGCTATCGGCCTATATGAAGCGAATGGAGGTGGGCGATGAGGTGGCGCTCGGTGACCTACGTATTCGAAGCTTTGAGGTGCCACACGACGCCACAGAAAATGTAGGCTATGCCATAGATACCCCAGTAGGGCGGTTCACCTTTGTCACCGATATAGGTCAGGTGACCCCAACGGTGGAGACCGAGGTAGCTGCGGCTGACTTCCTCGTCTTTGAGAGCAATTACGATCGTGAGATGCTCCAGAATGGTAGCTACTCCTTTCACCTCAAAGAGCGGATCACCAGTGGAATAGGGCACCTCAGCAATCACGAGTCGGCAAAGGTGCTCTCGGAGCATATCAGCGACCGCCTCCGTTTCCTGGCCCTCTGCCACCTCAGTGGCGAAAATAACACTCCCGAACTCGCCCTCACTACCCATCTCAATGCCCTCCAGCACCGAGAGCTTACAGACCTACAAGTAGTAGTGCTCAAACGTGGTGAGTGCTCCCCCATCTACCACCTCCGCTAAGCCAGTATTCCCTTCACATCTATTTGCCCTCGTGTGATAGTCTCTATTACACGAAATCTACTGCCCCTTAAAAGCCTTTTCTGGCTAATTTATAACCTGCTGATTTACAGTATTCTATAAAGCCAAAAAATGAGATGCAACTAAGCAATCGGTTAGTTGCAACAAAGCAAATGCTTAGTTGCAACTCGTCATTTGCTTAGTTGCATCTCAACTTTTTCCCTACTCTACCAACAATTGAAATGTGGTATAATTCTACTTTTATAGACCGTTAAAAAATTGTGAAAGACAATTCAAAATTAGCCTATTGCAACATTCAAAAATAGTTGGTAACTTTGCACATCGATTTGAGAGACCCCTTTTTACCCACTTTTTAGTGGCTCCGAAAAGATAAGTCACTCAAATAGATAGAGTTAAGAGAGGTGCTGTCGCAGACCATATTCCATTAAAACAAGGATTAAGACTCATTTTGTTCGATACTTCTTAACATCTCTTGATAAGTCGCAGACCATATTCCATTAAAACAAGGATTAAGACATTAACTAAACGTAAAGCAAATATACTATTATTTGATAATAGTCGCAGACCATATTCCATTAAAACAAGGATTAAGACCTGTCTAATTGCTTCTGAACGTCAGCTTGTGTGACGTTGTCGCAGACCATATTCCATTAAAACAAGGATTAAGACTATGCTGTACTCTGGTTGCAAGCTGAGGATGCTTATGTCGCAGACCATATTCCATTAAAACAAGGATTAAGACATATAAGTTATAGATATTGACTATCCGAATGAGCAGGTCGCAGACCATATTCCATTAAAACAAGGATTAAGACATTTAAAATAGCTTCTTTACTTTCTTCAGGAATAAGTCGCAGACCATATTCCATTAAAACAAGGATTAAGACTAGTTAGAATGGCACTTCTACAAAACCATCGACTTTCTGTCGCAGACCATATTCCATTAAAACAAGGATTAAGACTCATCTTTTGAAACTCCTCCCACTGCTCATCTACATAGTCGCAGACCATATTCCATTAATACGAGGATTAAGACTTTTCACATTGATGTAGAGCATTGCTCCCTGTGCTAGTCTTAGGCCATATTCCATTAGAACAAGGATTAAGACGCTGATCCTGCTGGATTTTTCTTGAGATTTCCTTGCAGAGTATATATCCCAGTAGAGTAAGGATCGTGTGATTCCTTCGGGGTAGTTTGATTATGGTGTCCTTGCTATTCAAGCTTCTCCTATAGGCTAACTTACACTTGCCTATAGGAGAAGTTTGTATTAATTGACCTTGGTCCAGAGATTTCCGTATTTCGGTGGGTCGTCTGATCTGTCCGACTTGTCTGACTCGTCCGACTCGTCCGACAAGAGACCCCATCGTTATCGGCTTGTGGCACACGTGTGAATAGGGCTTCTTAGATTTTTTGTACCTTTGTGATTGTAGGTAATACAATTTTTGATGATGTGATGTAAGATATGAGACTTCCCGACCCTTTTTTACCGATTGTAGATGTTCCTAAGGCGTATGCTAAGAAGTATGCCAAGGAGACTTGTCTCTTGACTCGTAACCCGCTCTCTGGGAGTTGGGACGAGATGACGTGGGCTCAGTTTGGGAGCATTGTGCAGAGGATAGCGGTGTCGATGGTCCACAATGGAGTGGAGCGTGGCGACCGTATTGCTATCTTTTCGGAGAATTCCGAGCTATTTCTAGCCACCTATCTAGCCTCCTTTGAGGTGGGGAGTATTGCGATCCCTTTTTATGCCTCTAGTTCTGCCGCCCAAGTGCGTATGATGCTGGAGCATAGTGAGACACACCTCCTCTTTGTGGGCGAGCAGGATCAGTATCTTGCTGCTATTGAGGCGATATCTGGGATGGAGCAAAAGGTGCAATTGGTACTCTTTGATCGTGCGATTGAACGAATAGGGGAGGATAAGGAGTCGCTCTATATTGAGGACTTCCTACGCATCGCTGAGGGTCAAGGACTGGAGGTAGAGCTGGAGAAGCGTCGAGAGCTGTGGGACCTTGATGATACGGCACTTATCCTCTATACGAGTGGTACCAGTGGGGTGCCTAAGGGGGTGCAGATCAGTTTCCGCAGTGTACAGTGGGCGATCACACAGCACAGCAAGGAGATAGAGGTGATTAAGCCTGGCAAGGTGAGTATGAACTTCTTGCCCATGACTCATATCTTTGAAGCGATGTGGTGCTGTCTTTGCCTCTCCATGCGGGTGATGATAGCCATTAATCGCAATCCAAAGAAGATTCTAGATAGTTTGGCTGAGGTGCGTCCGCACTATATGTGCAATGTACCCCGTTTTTGGGAGAAGGTTTATGTGGGTGTCTATGAGAAGATGCAGAGCTTCCCTCCACTGCTCAAGAAGATTGCCGATGAGTCGCTCAGGGTAAGTCGGAAGTACCACTTTGAGTATCGTGCAAAGGGGCGGAAGCCACCTTTCTGGCTCAAGTTACAATATGGCTTTTACTCTATGATTCTATTGAATAGGGTGAAGAAAAAGGTGGGGGTAGAGCGAGGGCTCGTTTTCCCTACTGCTGGTGCTGCTTTAGCCGATAAGGTACAAGCCTTCTTGCTCAGCATCGGGGTGCCGATTGTCTATGGTTATGGTCTTACTGAGACGACTGCCACGGTCACTTATTGCCACATGGATGGCTTTGAATTTGGCTCTATTGGTCGCCCACTAGGTGGTGTGGAGGTGAAGATTGATGAGCAAGCCGGCGGAGAGATACTGGTCAAGGGAGATACCGTCACCAAGGGTTACTATAAGGCACCAGAAGCGAATGCTGAGGCGTTTACTAGTGATGGTTGGTTCCGCACGGGCGACCTCGGCTCTATGGACTCTGAGGGGAATCTCTTCTTTAAGGAGCGGGCTAAGGATCTCTTTAAGACGGCGAATGGAAAGTATATTGCCCCTAACGTGATTGAAAACCTACTCACTTCTGATGCCTTTATTGAGCAGGCGGTAGTGATTGCCGATGGTCGTAGCTTTGTGAGTGCCTTGATCTACCCATCATGGTCGTTAGTGACTGAGGAGCTCAAGAAGAGAGGGGTGGAGAATATCCCTGAGAAGCTTGAAGTACTTTCAAAGCTCCCTGAGGTGCACTCGCTATTGGAGGAGCGGATTGATCTTCAACTCGCGGAGCTGGCTTCGTTTGAGAAGGTCAAGAAGTTTTACCTCCTTACAGAGCCGATGTCAATAGACAATGGTATGCTCACTAATAGTCTGAAGACCAAGAGACTTGTAGTGGAGAAGTATTATGAGGAGGCGATTCGTGACCTCTACTCATATCATCAGTTGCCCGACCTTACGAAGTGATGAGGAAGCTGAGGATAGAGGAGATGGGGCGTATCAGCCCTCAGGAATATGCCAAGGCTGGCAAGCGACCGATTGTGGTGGTACTGGATAATATCCGGAGTATGCACAACGTGGGGGCTATCTTTCGCACGGCGGATGCTCTAAGGCTAGAGGGACTTTATCTCTGTGGTATTACGGGTCAACCACCTCATTCTGAGATACATAAGAGTGCCCTCGGGGCTGAGGAGGTGGTCGATTGGTGGCACTTTGATCGGACGCAGGAGGCAATCCAGCTCCTAAGAGATAAGGGCTATACTATTTGGTCTCTAGAACAAGCAGAAGGCTCGGTGAAACTGCCCAACCTCAAGGAGCATCTAGGTAAGAGCCAACCCATTGCCATTGTGCTAGGAAATGAGGTGGATGGCGTGGACCAAGAGGTGATTGACCTCTCGGATGGAGTGGTGGAGATAGAGCAATACGGCACTAAGCACTCAATGAACGTCAGTGTTGCCGGGGGGATTGTGATGTGGTATCTAAGTGAATTGAGGGAGATAGAGTAAATGACCATGAAGGAGCTATCGGTAGTAGTGGTGGCAGGTGGCAGTGGCCGAAGAATGGGTACGGAGCTACCTAAGCAATATCTGATGCTCAAGGATCAACCGATCATTATCTGGACGCTCCTCAATATCTTTGAGGCGACTCAGGATTGGGTGGATAGCGAATTGATTTTGGTACGACCCAGCGGTGACCAGGCTTATGTGGAGGAGCTACTCCGTAGTTACCTTCCGAGTTCTATACAGGTTAAGATCGCCGATGGGGGTAAGGAACGTGCCGATAGTGTACAGAATGGTTTGGCACTCGCCACTGGGCGGTATGTGATGATTCACGATGGAGTACGTCCGTTTGTCACGCGTGCAATGTTACAACGCCTTTGGAGTGCACGCCAATCTAGGGCGGTGATTCCTGCTATTCTTCCGACCGACTCTATCCGTTTGGTGCAACACGATGGGGCAAATCAGGCTATAGACCGAAGTGCCATCCGACTAGTACAGACACCTCAACTATTTGATAGAGAGGTGCTTGTGAAGTCCTACCAAGCCTTTAATAAACAGCCAGACCCTACTTGTACTGATGACGCAAGCATTGTGGAGAAGTATGGTGGACTGAATACGACGATAGTAGAGGGGGAGGAACAGAATATTAAGCTCACCACACCTAAGGATAGGGTGTTGGCGGAGTGGATTATGGAGGAGAGAGTCAGCAATGAATGATATCCTGAAGCGTGATGTGACCTTTCTAAGAGGGGTGGGGGAGCGAAAAGCTGCCACCCTAAAGAAGGAGTTGGAAGTGGAGACGTGGGGGGACCTGCTCTACTACTTCCCTTATCGCCACGTGGATAGGACACGCATCTATACTACCAATGAACTGATTGATGGGATGCCTTATGTGCAACTACAAGGAGAGATCATCGGTTTTGTGGAGGAGGGAAGAGGTGCTAAGAAGCGTTTGAAGGCTTACTTCAAGGATGCTGTTGGGGTCATTGAACTGGTTTGGTTTAATGGAGCAAGTTATATCCTTAGGTCGCTTAAGGTCAATACGCCCTATACGATCTTTGGGAAACCCAATAAGTTTGGCGATACCTTTAGCATACCGCACCCTGAGGTGGAGCCTGCAAAGGGGCCTTTGAGCTCGGTGGGAAAGCTCTACCCGATGTATTCTGCTACGGAGCGTATGAAGCGCTCAGGGCTCAATTCGAGGAATATCAGTGAGCTACAGAAGTATATCCTGATGGAGGTGCATGGGAAGTTGGAGGAGACGTTGCCACAATATATTGTGCAGGGGTACCAGATGCTCTCTATAGAGGAGGCGCTGAGTATGATTCATTTCCCTACTTCACCCCGTATGCTTCAGCGAGCGCAGGCACGCCTCAAGATGGAGGAGCTCTTTTATCTTACGCTGAGGATGCAGTATCTGCATCGTGAACGTAAGGAGGAGACGGTTGGACTGGTAGTGACTCCCAAGGCCGATGGTCACTTGACGAAATTTAAGAGGGAAGGACTGAAGTTCCAACTCACAGGTGCTCAAGATCGGGTGGTAGGAGAACTTCTAGCTGATATGGCGTCGGGCCAGCAGATGAATCGCCTGGTGCAAGGGGATGTGGGAAGTGGTAAGACGGTGGTCGCTCTTCTCTCAATGTTGGCCACGATGGATAGTGGCTATCAAGTTTGTATGATGGCGCCGACGGAGATCCTAGCGCAGCAGCACTTTAAGTCGATCTCTAATATGCTGGCGTCTCAAAAGGATATTAGGGTGGCACTGCTGACGGGTTCGATGAAGCAGAAGGAGCGGAAGCCTCTGCTAGAAGCCCTTGCTAATGGGGAGATAGATATCCTTGTGGGCACTCATATTTTGACTCAGGAGTATGTACAATTTCATAACCTTGGCCTTGCAGTCATTGATGAGCAGCATCGCTTTGGGGTTTATCAGAGGAGTGTTCTTTGGGAGAAGAGTCGGCACCTGAATCCGCATATCTTGATTATGTCGGCGACACCGATCCCTCGTACCTTGGCAATGACGCTCTATGGCGATTTGGATGTCTCTATTATCAATGAGCTACCGCCCGGGCGTACGCCAATTATTACGAAGCACGCTTATACGCATCAAATGGCGGACGTCAATCAATTTATCTTCCAGCAACTCTCGGAGGGGCGTCAGTGCTATATTGTCTTCCCTTTGATTGAGGAGAGTGAGAAGGTGGATTTGATGAGTCTGGAGGAGGGATATGAGCAGTTTAAGCACGCCTTTCCGGCACATAAGGTAGGAATGGTTCACGGCAAACTAAAGCCAGAGGTGAAGGAGGAGGAGATGAGGAAGTTTGCTAGCGGGGAGACAAATATCTTGGTGGCTACAACAGTGATTGAGGTGGGGGTGGATGTACCGAATGCTACGGTGATGGTGATTACAAGTGCGGAGCGATTTGGACTTTCGCAACTCCATCAGCTTCGAGGCCGTGTGGGGCGAGGGAGCCATCAGAGCTATTGTATCTTGGTGAGTGGCGACTCGATTGGGGAGACATCGTTGCAGCGGATTCAGATTATGTGCCAGAGTACGGACGGCTTTTACCTGGCGGAGCAGGACTTAAAGATCAGGGGGCATGGTGATATGGAGGGGACACGCCAGAGTGGGGTAGGGCTCGACTTACGTATCGCAGATCTGTCGGAGGACGGTCGATATGTGCAGTTTTGTAGCAACTTGGTTGGACATATCCTGAAGGAGGATCCGGAGCTTCGGTTGGATAAAAACCGGTTGCTAAGGCTGCGTTTGGATAAGATGCTAGTGAATGAAAAGGATTGGGGATTGATTAGCTAATGAATAAGGAGTACGATATTATTGTAGTGGGAGCAGGACACGCTGGCTGTGAGGCAGCACGTGCTGCCTCACTACTGGGCTCGGAGGTGCTGCTCATCACTATGGATATGGAGCGGATAGCTCAGATGAGTTGCAATCCCGCAGTGGGCGGTATTGCGAAGGGGCAGATTGTGCGTGAGATAGATGCCCTTGGGGGATTTATGGGAAGGGTGACCGATAAAAGTACGATTCAATTTAGGATGCTTAATCGGAGCAAAGGGCCAGCGATGTGGAGCCCACGTGCCCAAACCGATCGGAAGTTATTCTCTCGTCTATGGCGGGAGGAGCTAGAACAGACTCCGCATCTTTCTTTTTGGCAAGATAGCGTGGAGCGGCTATTGATTGAGGACGGGGTACTAAAAGGGGTACAAACTCATCTTGGGGCAAAGTTTATGGCACCAAAGGTGATTTTGGCCAATGGCACGTTCCTCAATGGCGTTATGCACTTTGGGGAGGTACAGATTAAGGGCGGACGTATTGCCGAACCAGCTGCCTACGGACTTACGGAGCAGTTGGTTTCGCTTGGCTTTAAGACGGATCGCATGAAGACGGGTACGCCGATGCGTATTGATGGCACCACGGTTGACTATTCCCTTTGTCAGGAACAGGCGGGTGATGAGGGGTGGCACCATTTTAGCTATGACCCCAATTGCTCTAATAAGGAGTTGCCTCAACACTCCTGCTACATTACTTATACCAACGAGGAGGCACATCAAATTCTTCGTGACCACCTCGATGAGGCTCCGCTTTATAATGGACAGATAGTTTCAATAGGTCCGAGATATTGCCCAAGCATAGAGACCAAGATCGTCACCTTCGCGGAGCGCGACCATCATCAGATATTTATTGAGCCAGAGGGGGTGGATACCAATGAGTGCTACCTCAATGGTTTTAGTAGTTCGATGCCGTATGAGGTGCAAGAAGAGGCGATCAGAAAGATACCTGCCTTACGGAATGTACATATTCTAAGACCTGGTTACGCCATTGAATACGACTTCTTTGACCCGACACAGTTGCACCATACCATGGAGACGAAACTAGTAAAGGGACTTTACTTCGCCGGACAAATCAATGGCACTACGGGTTATGAAGAGGCGGCAGGACAAGGTCTAGTCGCTGGCATCAATGCCCACTTGTCGTTCCACGTGGAACAGCCTTTTGTCCTCACTAGAGAGCAGGCATATATCGGCGTGATGATAGATGACTTGGTGACGAAAGGGGTAGATGAGCCTTACCGAATGTTTACTAGTCGTGCCGAGTATCGGATACTCTTGCGTCAGGATAATGCGGATGAAAGACTTACTGAGCTAGGGTATGAGATGGGATTGGTAGGCGAGCAGCAACTGAAGCGATATCAAGATAAAAAGCGACAGGAGATGCAGCTTCGTAAACTAACAGAGGAAGTTTCGCTCGAACCTACTACTGAAGTGAATGAGTGGCTGACCTCCTTGGGGAGCCAGCCCATCCAACGTAAGGTGAGGCTTAAGGAGTTGATTGTTCGCCCTGGTGTCACCTACGATTCTCTTCGCGAGGTTTGTGACGAGGTCAATCGCTTCTACCTTCAGGAAGAGAATGCTGAGGAGGTGGTGGAGTCTGTGGAGATTCGATATAAGTATGATGGCTATATCAAGCGGGAGCAACAATTGGCGGATAAAGCCAAACGCCTAGAAGGCATCAACATTGAGGGAAGGTTCGACTATCCCTCTATCAATAGTCTCTCTATAGAGGCACGGCAAAAGCTAGATAAGATCCAGCCTTCTACGATAGGTCAAGCCTCACGAATTCCAGGCATCTCTCCCTCGGACATTAATATTCTGCTCACTCTAATCGGCAGATAGTTTCACGTGGAACATACACATGCTACTGACCAAGTCTGAAATAGAGGAGAGTATAAGTATCATTCCCGAGCTTCCTGGCTGCTATACCTACCGAGATGCAGAGGGGGTGGTACTCTATATCGGGAAGGCAAAAAACCTCCGCAAGAGGATCGCTTCATACTTCCAGAAGAAGCATCCAGAGCGTAAGGTGCGTGCCCTTTTACGCTCCTTTGAGACGATAGAGTATGTGGTGGTGGATAGCGAGCTCGATGCCCTTCTACTGGAGAATAACCTAATCAAGCAGTATCAGCCACAGTATAATGTCCTACTAAAAGATGGCGATGCCTACCCCTATATCTGCGTGAAAGCAGAGGAGTTTCCTCGGATCTTTGTCACCTTTAAGTATATAAAGGATGGAAGTCGATACTTCGGTCCTTACCCTTCAAAAGGGATGGCGTGGACCTTGGTCAATCTATTCAAGCGTATTTATAAGCTCCGCACCTGTGCCTTGCGTCTCAGCGAGGAGGGGATAGAGATGGGGAAGTTCCGTGTCTGCCTTAAGTACCATATCAATAGATGCAACGCCCCTTGTGAGGGGTACATTACGAAGGCAGAGTACGACGAGCAAGTAGCTCAGGCAATAGAGATATTGAGGGGCAATGTCTCGGGTGTGAAGAAGCTACTCAATGAAAAGATGGTTGAGGCGAGTGCCGAACTCGACTTTGAGCGAGCGCTGGAGATACAGCGGGTGATAACCGATGTTTCCAACTACCAAGCTAAGAGCACCATCATCAGTAATGTGATAGGTAACGCATTGGTAGTGAGCAGTTTATCCGATATGGATGCCCATTATATCAACTACCTAGAGATACATGATGGCAGTATCATTGCCGGTCGTACCTTAGAGTTTAAACGGCGTCTGATTGAGGATGAAGAGGAGGAGAGCGACTTCCTATCCTCGGCTCTCATCGAGTTGCTTAGTCGTACGCACTACGATATCCAGGAGCTGATACTCGAGGAGCCACCCACCTTCGGCGACTTTTCGCACTACACCATCACCCATCCCAAGCGTGGGGAGAAGCGAAAGGTGCTCGACCTCAGTCTGCAGAACGTAACTCAGTATATGCGAGACAAGCACAAGCAAGCAGAGAAGATGAATCCCGAGCAGCGGAATACTCAGATCCTACGTGAGCTAATGAATGCTGTGGGTTTGCCCAAACTGCCCTACCATGTGGAAAGCTTCGATAATTCCAATATACAAGGGAGTGACCCAGTGGCTAGTTGCATTGTATTTAAGGGTGCCAAGCCAAGTAAAAAGGATTATCGCCTCTATAAGATAAGGGGCGTTTCTGGTCCCGACGACTACGCCTCTATGCACGAGGTGGTGACTCGGCGGTACCAGAGGATAAAGGAAGAGGGTGGGGAGCTGCCCGACCTCATCATTACCGATGGCGGTAAAGGACAAATGGGTGTAGTGAAAGCGGCACTCCAAGAGGTGGGTGTAGAAATCCCAGTGATGGGGCTTGCCAAAGACGATAAGCACAATACCAATCAGGTGCTATACGGAGATCCCCCTCAAGTCGTCGGCATTATGCAGCGGAACCAAGTCTTCTATCTCTTAGAGCGGATACAGAATGAGGTGCACCGCTTTGCCATCAACTTCCACCGGAAGCTCCGTAGTCAGCGGCAAACCCACTCCGAACTGGACGAGATTCCAGGCATCGGGCCGGTGAATAAGCAGAAGCTGATCAAGGAGTTTAAGAGTGTCAAGAACATCAAAGAGGCCTCCCTCGAGGCACTCCAAGCCTCTATTGGCAAGGTAAAAGGGGAGACCGTATATCAACATTTCAATAGCAACGACAGATGAAGGTAGTGATACAAAGAGTGACACACGCCAAAGTAGAGGTACGAGGGTCGCTCATCAGCGAGATCGGCAAAGGAATGCTTATCCTCCACGGCGTTGAGGTAGATGATACAGAGGAAGACCTAGAGTATATCCTCAAGAAGACCCTCAACCTCCGCATTTTTGACGATGCCAATGGAGTGATGAATGAGAGCATATTGCAGCAAGAGGGCGAGATCCTATGCGTCTCCCAATTCACCCTACTAGCCGATACCCGAAAGGGCAATCGACCCAGCTACATCAAGGCAGAGCGACCAGAGCTATCCTCCCCAATGTATGATAAATATTGCCAACGGCTGTCCGACAATTTGGGTAAACCAGTTCAAAAAGGTATCTTTGGGGAAGATATGCAGGTGACCTTACAGAATGATGGCCCTGTTACCATTGTAATAGACAGTAGAAATAGATGAATAGCCCGACACTAAAGGAGCTACAATCCACTGTGGACGAATGGATTAAGGCGTATGGCGTTCGTTACTTCGACCCCCTCACCAATATGGCGATCCTCACCGAAGAGGTGGGGGAGGTCGCGCGGGTAATGGCACGCCTTTATGGCGAACAGAGCCAGAAGCCAGGCGAGGAGATCACACAAGAGCACCTTGCCGACGAGTTGGCCGACCTTCTTTGGGTGCTCACCTGTATTGCCAATCAGACAGGTTGCGACCTCACAGAGGCGTTTCAGAAGAATATCCAGAAGAAGAGCCAACGCGATAGAGATAGACATATTAATAACAACAAGCTATATAAATAAAGGTTATGACATTAGAAAATCAACAGCCACACAAGCATGTAGGTAAGAGCAAGTTTGAAGAGGCTTTTTCAGTTTTCGCACCTGTGCAGACAGTGGAAGAGATTCAGTCCGAGATTAAGAAGCTGATCGATACCCACTACGATGCACTCAATACTCACGATACCATCAGCTTCCTCCACAGCACCATCGATCTCACCTCCTTGGGCTCTGAGGATAATACGGATCAGATATACAACTTCGTCAAGAGTGTTAACGACCTCGATGACACCAATCCTACCATTCCTCCAGTAGCAAGTATCTGCGTTTACCCCAACTTTGCCAAGACGGTCAAGGAGACCTTAATGGTTGAAGATGTGCACGTCTGCTGTGTATCAGGAGGCTTCCCTAGCTCACAGACCTTCCAAGAGATCAAGGTGGCAGAGACCTCTCTTGCTCTTGCCGATGGCGCCGATGAGATAGATATTGTGCTGCATATTGGCAACTTCCTCAGTGGCGACTACCAAGCCGTTACAGACGAAATAGAGGAGCTTCGAGACGTCACCAAGGGCAAGGTGCTCAAGGTGATCCTAGAGACCGGCGCCCTTAAGACCCCTGAGAGCATTCAGAGGGCGAGCATACTGGCACTATTCTCAGAGGCCGACTTCATCAAGACCTCTACTGGAAAGGGCTACCCCGGAGCATCGCTAGAGGCCGCTTATGTGATGTGCCAAGTACTCAAGCAGTACTACGATAAGTATGGCGTCCGAAAAGGCTTCAAAGTCTCTGGCGGAGTCCGTACTACCGAAGATGCCATTAAGTACCTTTGCATCGTCAAAGGCATACTAGGCGATGAGTGGATGACCAATAAGCTCTTCCGCATCGGAGCCAGTTCCCTCGAGGGTGACCTGCTCAAGCACTTGAAGTAAGCGAGCCATCCCCTATGCCCCTACGAGAATGTTGCACGAAGTGCCATTCTCGCACATTTGATTCAAATGTGCTGAGACTTTGCACGAAGGATGAGATGCTAGGCGCTGAGGGTGAGGGCGCTGGGAGCGTACTCTCGTACGTGACCGAGCCCGAATCCCGAAAGCAACGCCGCAGATCGCCTTCGTGCAACAGTCTCCTACAGCTGCCACCGCTCACCTTTCCTCGCCAGCTCAAGGTAGAGCTGCCCTATAGTAAGAGCGTAGCTGCTAGACAGATACTAAGACATTATCTCAAGCACCAGTCGCTTTCCGACCTTATCGGTTCGGGAGTGATTGGTGCTTTTTTTTGTGACGACCTCAAGGTGTTTTACCATGCTGTGGAGCAATTGGCTCAGCGTCAAGGCAGCTCCTCGTGCAAAGTCGATTGTGGAGAGAGTGGCACTGCCATTCGCTTCTTAATCATCGCCTCTCTTTTTGAGCCAGGAGACACCCAACTTGTAGGTTCGCCACGATTGATAGAGCGAATTAAGCGAAATGACCTCCAGTTTATCACCCAACTAGGTGGCGACTACCAATGGTTGTCCGAAGAAAGCACGCTTATTATTGTCCCCCCAAAGGAGGTGCCCGACACCACCCTAACCAATCGCTGGAGCAGTAGCCAGTACCTCAGTGCTATTGAGCTCTGCAACGAAGCTTATGGCACAAAGATAGCCTACTATTTTTCCCCCGATAGCCCCTCCTACTCCTACCTCCAACTGACTCAATCAGTCATTTCAAAAGGAGATGACTTCCCACTAGAGCGGGATTGGAGTGCCGCCTCCTTTTGGTATCAGTTGCTCGCCACCAACCCTCAGGTAGAGCAGATAGTCTTCCCTCGATTGAACCTTGATAGTGTCCAACCCGATAGAGCCGTTGCCGATTTGTACCGCTCCTTTGGTATAGAGACAAAAGAAAGCAACGAAGGCGTGCAGATAACTCGGGTGGGGGAGTGCACTGCCCAACGGATAGAGATGGACCTCTCCCAAAACCTCGACCTCTTTCTCCCCATCGCCCTTACCGCTGTGGCTCTGGATTGCCCCTTTGAAATCACTGGGATACACCTATTGAGGAATAAAGAGAGCGATCGCATCGCCTCTCTAATCGAAAATATCCAACCCTACGGAGTGACCGGCATTAAGCTTACAGAGGATCGCATTGCGTGGAGTGGCACACGAACCCCTGTGGCAAAAGAGGTCTCTATTCACCCACACAACGACCACCGAGTAGCAATGGCTTTCGGGATATGGGGAAGTAGCCAGAGCGAGATCCAGACAACCATCCTCACCCCCGACGTAGTCCACAAAAGCTATCCCTCCTTCTTCGATGACCTCCTCCGCAACCGCAATGACCTCTGAACACTAGGAGGTGGTGCCTTTATCGGACAGGTCGGACAAGTCGGACAAATCAGACAAGTCAGACGGGCGAGCTAAACATGGTCATCAGGCTTTGCCCTCGACCTGTGCCTATTTAAGAGGGACCTCTGCTGAGGTCCTTTTTTTTGTGGCAACTTTATAGGATAGGTCGGGCGGGGATTGGAGCACCCGGAGGGTGCCATTCAGCTAGCCCCCGGTCAAGGCACGTAGTGCCGAAGACCGGCGGGTTAGAGGCACCCCAATCCAACGACCCTTGTGGTCGCACAAGCCTATCCAAGTGCGACCACAAGGGTCGATTAAATATGCTGTATCCTTTTCCCGCCGGTCGTTCGGGGGCTTCTGCCCCCTCCGACACGGGGGCTATCTGAGTGGCACCCTTGCGGGTGCTGATGGGGCACCACCTATTCGAGAAAAACCCCGAAGGGGTTTCATGGTGTATTAACCCAAGCTTCCCCCTGAAGGGGAGCGTAAGCGAGCCTGAAGGTGAAGCTTGGGAAGCAAGGTCACCAAAACCTCACTACCCCGAAGGGGTTGCATATACACGCTGGCGTGTGGATATCATAGTGAAAAGGGGGTAAAAGTTTAGTTGCAACTAAGCAAATGCTTAGTTGCAACTAAACTTTTGGCGAGACCCGGTCGCAGTTTTTTTGGTAGGATCAATAGGCGGTGCCCATGAGCCATAACCTTTCCCGCCGGTCGTTCGGGGGCTTCTGCCCCCTCCGACATGGGGGCTATCTGAGTGGCACCCTTGCGGGTGCTGATGGGGGATTGCTTTATCGGACGTGTCGGAGTGTCCTTTCTTTTCTTGTAACAACCTCATATTCCGTATGCGTGCGGAATGGATTCCGCAGGGCTACGGAATACGTTCCGCACGCATACGGAATATGGGGGCGGGGCGGTGTGGTATTCCTGAAAATGTACACACTCCGTGCCCTCTATTCCTGAAATGGTAGACACTCCGTGCAACAGCCTCCTTCATGGAAAGACCTCCTCTAATGCGTAACCCCTGATATCCCACCGAATTAACATTCGGATCATAAAACTCTTCATTACCCTTTCTCCTTACATTTAATCAGTTTATAGTGCCAGTTGTAAATAATAACTGTCTAAAAATTAACTGTTGTGTAACGTACAACATTTGTATTGTATATAAATTTATTGGTACATTTGTGCGTCAGCATGAAGTTTAATATGCTATTAGTAACGAATGATTCGTTATAAAGAGTTTGTATCGTACATTCTCAAGAGATATTGTTATGAAGAGAACTAAAGTATTGTTATTGCTTTTGTGTTTGGCCGGAGCGTTGGCTTTTAATCCCAAAGCTTATGGTCAGAAAGTGGCACTTAAGAGCAACCTTGCCCACTGGGCATTGATGGGCTCTCCTAATGCAGGAGTAGAATTTGCCTTGAGTCCTAAGTGGACAGTAGATGTCGATGGCGGTCTCAATCTATGGAAGTTCAGCGAGCCCCGCGAGTTTCGTCATTGGGTAGTTCAGCCCGAGCTCCGCTATTGGTTTTGTGAATCCTTCAATCAGACCTTTATTGGTCTTCACGGCCATGTAGGTCAGGCCAATGTTGGCGGGTGGAATATCCCCATTGGTCGGCTAGATCGATTCAAAGACAACCGTTACGAAGGTACCTTCTATGGTGCGGGCATCAGCCTCGGTCACCAGTTTGTCCTCTCACCCCTTATGAATATTGAGCTTTCAGTAGGTGGTGGATGGGCACGCATCGACTACCGGAAGTTCGACTGCGCCACCTGTGGTCGACAGATATCCGATGGTAAGTACGATTACTTTGGCGTCACCCGTGCGACTCTTTCACTTCTATTCTTCCTTAAATAAAAGACTCTGATGATGAAAAATAGTTTCCATATACGTCTCAGTTTTGCATTAGCACTACTCACCCTCGCTGGCTCTGCTGTAGCCCAGGACTTGAGTGGGCAGATGACCCCCACCCATTCCCTCTATACACGCGAGGGTGGCAAGGTGGCGATTGCAGTAGACTTTGACCTCGGTAAGAGCAAAGTCAAGACTAATGACTTCTATCTTATTACCCCACAGCTAGTAAGTAATGTAGATACCAAGAAGGCGTGCCAGCTTCCCCCATTTATGGTAGCCGGCAAAACCCGGACAACCATCCTAGAGCGCAACGAACGCTACGGCAATCAACCAGATTATATGGAGGCCAATCCCCACATTGTGGTGCGCAATAATGGCCTCGCACAGGTCTACAACTACTCAGCCCAGGTGCCTTTTGAACCCTGGATGATGGATGCTCACCTAGAGCTCATCGAGTGGGCAAGTGGCTGTGCCGATTGTGATAAAGGAATGACTACCACCCTTCTGGCAGAGCGGATCCTACGCGAGCCCAATTTCCAGTTGGCGTACGTCTCTCCAAAGGTCGAGGAACTCAAGGTTCGCTCCGATAAGTACACTGCTACCATTGGCTTCCCAGTCAATAGCGATGTGATCAAAGCTCCTTTTGGCAATAATAAAGAGGTGCTGAGCGAGGTAGATGCCAAGGTGGTAGAGATCCTCAATAATAAAGACCTCAATACCTCCAAGATCGAGATTGTCGGCTTCGCCTCACCAGAGGCCTCTGCAACCTACAATAAGCGACTCGCCGAGAAGCGTGCAGCTGCCTTTGCTGGTTACCTCTCCTCTCGCTATGCAGTAGACGCTCGCCACTTCACCTCTCAGGGCTATGGTGAGGATTGGAATAGAGCCGAGGAGCTGATCCGTGAGAATAGCATTGGTCTAGCCGATGCCACACTCCAGCAGGTGCTAGATATCATCCAGTCCACTCCAGATGTTGATGCCCGTGATGCGAAGATCAAGGCGATTGATGGCGGGGCTACCTACAAAAGGCTCCTCACCGAGGTGTGGCCAAAGATCCGCCGTACCGAGTACACCATTAGCTACTCCGTACGCCCCTTCAACGTAGAGGAGGCAAAGCAGCTGATCAAGACCAATCCAAAGCTACTCTCCCTCAACGAGATGTACCTCGTAGCCAAGAGTTACGACCCTAGCTCCGAGGAGTACAAGCAGGTCTTTGATATCGCTAGCCGTCTCTATCCTAATGAGCCTGAGGCACTGATCAATTCAGCTGCTGCAGAGCTAGAGGTAGGAAGCTACGCACGTGCCCTCAAGGTGCTCCCCTCTTTGGGTAACCGCCCCGAGGCACTCAACAACCTAGGTGTTGCCACCGCCCTTGCAGGTGATAGAGAGCAGGCACGCACCCTACTAGAGCAGGCTGCCTCTCTTGGCTCAGCCGAGGCTAAGCACAACCTCTCCGAGCTGGGCTTTTGATAGTGAATCATATTTTGAGACATAATAAGTAATATATAAATGTTTAATCAACAAAGAAAAAGCATGAAAAAGATTTCAACACTTCTTCTTACAGGTGCTACCGTTTTCGGTCTAGCTGCTTGTAACAATGAAAAGGGATTTACCCCTGACGAGGGTACTGTTGCTGGTAATACCAGTGCTCGTGTATCTGTAAGCATCGCTACCCCATCTAGCCTAAAGGCTCAGCCACAGACTGATGAGGTTGGTCGTGGTGCTGAGAGTGAGATCAGCACTATGCACCTTGTAGGCTTCGCGACTAAGGACTGGGCTCCATCAGCACAAGATGGTGATGGTTTCTGGAAAGCTGCTAATGGCAATTATACCATCGCTCCATTTGAGGTGAAGGCTGGTACAGGTGACCTTGCTATGGCACTTAATAAGGGTGACCTCTCTATCGCTATCACTCCAGAGAACCCATTCGGTGCTCAGACTTCTGCTATTGAGGATATCGCAAAGCTTTCTACTGATGGTAAGTTTGTGATGACTTCTGCTGCTGCTAAGAAGACTGTAATCGCTGGTATTACTGATCAACAGGCTAAGGATGGATCTGATGAGACTGCCAACGTATTCAAGTTTGACCTAGAGCGTGTAGTAGCTCAGGCGTTCGTATCGAAGAAGGCTAGTCTTAAGGGTGAGACTACCGATGGTTCTGGTGAGGTACAGCTAACTGACATGACCTACTCAGTGATGAATGGTGCTGCTCGCACTTACGTACTTGCTAGCCACGCTGGTGATAGAACTATGCAAGATGCTGGTAATTACAAGAATTATGAGTCTGCTATCCACACCAAGACTATTGCTGATGCTCAGGCTGAGGGTCAAGACTTCTTGGTTCGTATCGGTGCTTTTGGTAAGCCTAATGACCAGCTTGGTGGTTACAAGGCTATCCCAGTTAGCGAGACTGCTTATGCTACTGGTGGTACTGAGACACAGCGCGGTATCTACTTCCTTGAGAACTCATGTAGCACAGACTTCACTAATGTACCTGACCGTAAGGAGGGTTACAGCCGTGTAGCTACGTCTAAGGTTTATGCTACTTTCGTACCAAAGACTGTTTATGGTGTGAAGGCTGATGCTAAGCAAACCTTTACTGCTGAGGCAGGTACCAAGATTTGGTACAAGAAGACCACTACTAAGGAAACGGTTGGTACAGAAGAAAAGACAACTATTACCTATAGCGATCGTACTATCTCTGACGCTAAGCCAACTGCTGCAGTTGAGGCTAACCAAGAGTGGGTTGAGGGTCGCGTAAGTTATGATAAGGCAGATATTGTTAAGGTAGCTTACACAGCAGGTACTACTTTCTATATGGGTACTACCGATAATGTCGCTTACATTTCTATCGAGGCGGCTCTTGCTAATGGTAATACCAAGGTCCACACTTATAAGGATGGTCGCTGCGGTTACTATGGTCTATTGAATCGTACTGTAGAGAAGGGTATTAAGTATGCCGACACTCGTCGTAACAACATCTATGCTCTATCTATTGCTAGCTTCTCTAGCCGTGGATTTAACTATGACCCTAACGATCCTAACGACCCTAACCTTCCAAAGCCAGAACCAAAGGATCCAGACGAGGACCCAACTCCAGACCACCACGATAATGACCTCGAGCCAGAGAAGGGCTTTATGCGTGTAGAGGCTAAGGTACTTCCTTGGAACCTTGTAACTCGTGACGTTCACCTATAATTAGGTATTCACAACTGCTCTCTACTGCCTAGGCAGTAGAGCAAGTTTTTCAAAACACAGTAGAATGGATGAGCTACAAGGCACCAAGGGCAAGGGTGCAGGGAGTGTACCTCCGTACATGACCCAGCCCGTGACCCGCAGGTAACGCAGTAGGTAACCATTATACGAAGTTTTAGGGTAGGGTGGGCTTGACCGCCCCCCTATCCACAATAGGGAAAGAGAGTGATCGGGCAATGACCCCACCACAGCACTCTCAAAAGGATTAGTAACTAATTACTTTAGTGAGTAAGATGAAGCTTATATCAAAGATTGGACTTTCAGCTCTGCTACTTGTGGCACTTGCTAGTTGCCAGAAGGGCATTATGAGCGACCTCTCAGAGTGTCCTCAGTACACCATATTTACATTCGATGTCCGGACACCCGATGAGATCAGTTATCCAGATGGTAAGATCGACGACCTGAGGGTCTTCGCATTTGACGAAAACGACCAGTTGATCGGTGAGTGGAAGGAGGGCAGTGTAGCCTTCCTACCTGGTTATGAGATACAGACCAACCATTACCGCCCAGGCAAGACCACCACATTCGTGGCGTGGGCGGCGAAGGATATGAGCCAGTACGACCTCTCTGCTTTTAAGGTGGGTGCCAAGAAGTCCGACCTCGTCCTACTTATGGCAAAGCAAGCCGATAAGATCAAGGCAAACGCTGGTCCTCTCTACGTCGGGACTCCTAAGGAGGGTGCCCTGACGCAGATTGACCGCGACGGTAAGGGGACGGTGATAGACCGTGTGCACTTCCCACTCATTCAGATCACCAACCACTTCAATATCGAGATCCGAGGATTGGCATCAGGTCACCAATACACTATGACCTATACCGCCAAGAACAGCCGCTACGGCTACGATGGACAGCTCCTCCCCGATACTCCATTCGAGTGGACTACCGATACCTTTGAGCAGAAGGTGAGCGAGGATGGCAAGGGCGTTACGGTTAGTGCCACCTACGATATCCTTCGTCTGGTGCCTGGCGATCGTGGCTATTACCTCATCACCATCACCGATGAGACTGGTAAGGTGGTTTATGAGTTCGACCCACTGCACGATTATATCCTCTACAGCGGTGTGGCGATGAGCAGTCCTAATCCATTCAAGGACCACCTCGACCTCAACCACGACTTTAATATCCGCATCCTCCTTCAGCAATCTAGGGAGACCTATATGGCGGTACAGGTAACCATTCAGAATTGGAACCTCGTCTTCCGCGATGCTCACCTATAATTTTATAGCAAGCTAAGGAGATGAAAAGAAATAGATCATATCACCTTGTTGCCCTTCTCATAGGTTCCCTCCTATTGGGAGCTTGCACCCAGCAATCCCCCGATGAGCAGGGTCTCTATAAGGGTGACACTAAGACCTCTATGCACTTTGCTGTGCGGGTGGCGATGGATCGCTCCCTGCGTGGGGTCAATCAGGGCCAGAAAGATGAGCCTGGCACTAAGAGTGAGCAAGCCATAAAGAAGGGTTTGGTGCTCTTTAAGGACTACCCTAGCATGCAGGCAACGCTTAGCGAAGAAACCGCAGGTACTGGAATATGGAAGTCGGCTCCGATGGCGTTGCAACCCGAGATGCCCACTCAGGTGGCGATGACGCTACTCCTCAATAGCAATTCACTTGGTACGCTTACGGGTACTGACTTCGCTCAGGATAGAGTAATAGAGCTGAAGGATCTTTTGGGCATTGCAGGAATCACAGGAGAGGGGATGCTGATGACTGCTACCATAAGTGACCCAACATACAACACCGTGACCATTGATAGCAATGCCACGGAGCAAGAGGTGCTACAAGGGAGTAAAAATAACTATCCTTTTGATGTAGAGCGTGTGGTCGCTAAGGTGCAGATCACCAAGTCGAGCAGTGTGACGGCTGAATTGAAGGGTGTAGGAACCATGAAGCTCCCCCTTACCTACAGTATGGCTGGCTCTGCAAAGCAGAGTTACCTCTTCCGAGACAAAGCTGGTTCACGGACGCTTTCGGAGAGTGGCTCCAATGTCTATAAGGATTATATCTCACTGATTGATGCCAATACGGTACCTACTGATTGGGATCCTAAGATGGGGCATCCTTTCCTACAGAGGGTATCGGATAAGGAGGGAGAGGAGTATATCCTCAGCGGCTACTACCGTAACCCTAAGGAGGTGAAAGATGGTGCTGCCGACCGTGCTTCCATCGATGGTGGCTTTTACTTCCTCGAAAACTCGATGTATGGCAATAATAGGGTAGCCTCTAAGAAGGGCGAGATTAAGTACAATCGCATCGCCTATGCAAAGGTCTATACCAAGCTCACCCCTACCCACGCTTATACAACCAAGTACTCAAGTGGTGTCTATGAGAGGGTATTAGCTGACCCTGAGGAATTTACTAAGGAGCATTCCTATATTATGGAGATTTCCGCAGAGGTATATTCCAAGATCTGGAATCTTCCGCAGTATCGAGGTAAAGTGCGTTCTTATAGAGTTCATCACCAAGACGGAACGGTGACTACAGAATATGAACTTAATGTGACAGAAAAGCCTGGCACTTTCTACGAGGGGGTGGATGATGGGCTGCTTTATCTAAGGTTACGAGATGCAGTGTTGATGGGGAATAAGTCTGTCCGTAAGTATGATGAGGGCCGTATGGTCTATCTCATTCCGCTCAATAGGCAGTTGGATGGTGCCAAGGGCTTTGTCAATTACTGCGATACACGGAGAAATAATATCTACGACCTCAACATCGCTAGTATCAGTGGCATCGGATTGAATCACGACCCCGTGGACCCCGACGACCCCAATATCCCTAAGCCTGAGGATAATCCTTACGAACCCCCTACGGATCCTCAGATTCCAGTAGAGGAAAATGACTACCTCATGCGTATCACTGCCAAGATACTTAAGTGGAACTTGGTGGAGAAGCACTACGCTCTATGGAACTAATATGAAGTTAGTATGAAATGAGTTATGATGAATAATATGGAATATACCATTCGGATCCTTCTCGTGAGTCTACTGCTCTTTGGCCTGACTGGGTGCCACCAGCGTGTGTTCCCGACAGATGAGGAGCTGGGTGATGGCTGTGAGCAGATGGTTCGTATTACGGCGAAGATCCTCCCTACTGGGGCACCTCTCCGTGCTATGGGTGATGTGCAGGATGACCTTGATGATGATCCAGATACCCCCTTCGACCCTGAAGTGGTTGATCCGAATAAGAATCGTTTTGATGAGGATCGTGTTGATCACGTGATGCTCTATGTCTACGACAATGACCAGCTGATCCGGACGATATTCTACAACAATCCGAGTATTCGTGCTGGTATGCCCACTAGCACTAGCAAATTGGAGGTGAAGCCTTTTGGCACTGAGACTGGCGGGATCTTTACCTTCGACTTGATGCTCTCCCCTGGTCGCTACCGCTTCGTCTTGCTCGTCAATGACCCGAAGTCTTACGAGGAGGCGATGAACGGCAATATCCGAGATCCTCAGAAGATCTATCTCGATCAGATGACCGATGAGAGGGGGATGCTCAGCAGTAATATTTTGATTAACAGAAATGGAAACGGAACTACTTTGTACAAGAGAGGTCTCCAGCCTAGATTGCTCCCAATGACTGGTCAGGCGATGCTCACTATTCCCAAGGGGCGTGATGATGGGACGGTCACCACAGTGACCCCCTCCATTGACCTTGAGCGGGTCTTTGCGAGGGTAGAGTTAATCCTCACGACAGCGAATAAGGAGAAGACGGAGTATCTCAGCCCTGAAATCGCAAAATATAGAATAGATAATCGTGACTATGTTGATGGCTCCACTACTGGTAGGTTGACCAAGGGGAAGTTCGTGGATCTTGTTGACACGGACTGGCGTGCAGGCACCCTGGAGATGCTTCCTTCCCCCGGAGAGTACACTGCCACTGGCAGGAATATGCCCGAGGATAGCCGACTCTACAGCGACCGTACCGCAACTGAGTATCTGAAGTATTTCCACGATGCCACCACCTACAGGACTCAGGTCACCACTCTGTATGCCGAAAATCTTGATGATCGGAATATTCTCCATAATGGTTTAGGCTTTGATAAGATGTATCATCAACACTCCAAATCACAATGGAGCAAGTTCACCCTTGACTTGTATTACCTTTATATCCCACCGATGTTCATTGACGGCCTAAAGAAGGAGGATATGCCCTACATTTTGATTGGGATCAATCCCACTGGTGAGGATATCCCAGAGGATGCACCAGTAGCTGCCGATCAGATGACCTACTTCCGTCTCCCCATCACCACACTCGTCTCTGCAGCGGGGGGTGGCATAGAGGAAAAGTTTGAGGTCCGCCGCAACACCGTCTACAGCATCTACGCCGCCTTCCGTGGCGGTCGACTCATCCTCGACGACGGCATCAAGGTGCTCCCTTGGAAGGTGGAAAACGAAACCATTGAGGTGGATATCGATGATGCAAAGACACCTCCTGTAATTCCCATAAAGAAATAAGCATTATGAAGAATAGAATACTGCAAGTAGCTACCATTATTGGGCTATCAATGATTTTTACTTCTTGCGAGAAGGGTGCCAATAGAGCGGAGGTGACGCCCGATGCTCCTGAGGTGGATCCATGGGAAGGGTATGAGAAGACGCCCGATGGTACGCGCATTATCCTACCAGAGCCTATCACGCTCAATATCTCTGTAGCCCCTACGCGTGTGGTCAATAATACACTGAGAGCAGATATCGGTGTCTTTGATGGCATCTATAGTGAAGATGAGCGGGCTAGAGCTACGGTGAATACCCCAGAGCCTGCAGATAAGCCAACGCCTCCTCGTAATCCTTATAAATATGGCACTGCGGAGTTTTGGCAGTGGTACTATTCTGACGAGTATAGAGCCTATCAACGTGAGTTTGATCGCTGGCAAAGTTGGAATACCAATGGTGGTGAGGATTGGATTCGTGACCTCCATATCCCTGAGCTTCGAGAGGGGGATTATAAGGTGGAAGGCTTGATCCCTTATAGTGATTTTGGTCGATACTCTACACGAGTGGATGTCACCCCATACTCTAAGGTAACCATCACTTTCTATAAAATCCCTACCTCTGGTGTACTCTCGTTTATGGTCAATAGCAAAGCGTACCATACCTACTACAATAGAGACGAAAACTTGGCTCCGCTGACGCTGGAGAATCCTTTTTTGCTCAGCGAAAATCCAGACTTTAGCTACGAGCAGGATGTGGTATCAAAGCGTAAGTGGATTGACTCGAAAAATATATTCCCGGGTAGTGACCTTGGTGGTAATAGTCAATTATTTGAGTCTTCTTATCTGCCAATGTTTAGTCGTTTGGTGGACGTGAAGCCCAATGATAAGCGGGGTATTAACGGTCGCGAGAGTGGCTCTACTGAACCAGTGCATGAGATCAGGAGCATCTACCTAGAGCGGGCAGTGGCCAAGGTGACGATTCGATGGGAGTATGAGTATTACCCAGCTGGAAGCACTAAAGAAGTGAAACCGGTCAAGGACCACTTCTTTGATGATATCTATCCTGGGCAGTATGCCAATATCACCAGTGTGGTTCCTAATAATTGGGCAGCACTCAAGAGTCATTATGAGAAAGTGGGCAAGCCTGCAGCGAATATGCCGTTCTATAGAAGCTACCCCAACATTGCGCATACCGAAGATGAAACTGTAGGTACGGCTTTGGGGAAAGGGGGAACAGAGCACTTCTATATGCCGGAGAACTTCCCTACCAATGCATCAGAGCAGGCGACCATGTTGGTCTATATCACTAAGTTTGACCCTGCCACCAAGGCGATCGTTGGGAAGCGACGCTATAAGTATTATGCGATACCTTTTGGAACCAAGCGTGCCGATGGTCTACGTGAGATCCGACGTAACCATAGTTACGAGATCCTCCTCCGCTTCACGTACCCAGGTAAAGGTGGTGGCTCTCTACCCGAAGGACCAGATCCAGTTGTAAATATCGCTTTGTGATCGCGGCTCCAGGCTCGCACATTTATGTACTCTCCCAAAGCGGCAATCCCGTTTTGGGAGAGTTACTTTTTAGGTACCTTTCTCGGACAAGTCGGACAGGTCGGACGCTCGAATGGAGCACCCTGTCGGGTGCTGATGGGGTGTCGATAAGGAATCACCGGTACTTGATTGTCAAGAAAAACCCCGAAGGGGTTTCATGGTGTATTAACCCAAGCTTCCCCCTGAAGGCGAGTGTAAGCGAGCCTGAAGGTGAAGCTTGGGTAGCAAGGTCACCACAACCTCGCTACCCCGAAGGGGTTGCACTTTGATACACATATATATTATATAGGCTATTGTGGATATGCAACCCCTTCGGGGTAGCTAGTTGTGCTCCTTGCCTCTACCCAACCTTCTTCTCGGCAGGCAGGCTTCGCCTACCTACCGAGGGGGAAGGCTGGGTTATTAGACCATGTAAGCCCTTCGGGCTACTAGCACCCCTTCCGACACGGGTCTTATGGGAGAAGGACCTCTGCGGAGGTTCTTTTTTGGTGATGGTTAATGGTGAATCGGGGGAATATTTGTCTATTGGCTGGGAAATAGGTAGTTTTGTTTATTGAGACTGTTGCACGAAGGCGATCTGCTGCGTTGCTTTCGGAGTTCGGCCTAGGTCACGTACGTTAGTACGCTCCCTTCGGCCTCATCCTCAGCGCCTTGCATCTCATCCTTCGTGCAAAGTCTCAGCACATTTGATCAAATGTGCGAGAATGGCACTTCGTGCAACATTCTCTTATTGATATATTGGATAAATATGGGGACTAAACAAATAGAGTGGGGCGAGGGAAAGAGCATAGAGTATCAGCTCAGTGAGGTGCCGGAGGTGGCCAGCTTTCTACTGAAGGAGTTAGGCGAACAGCCTGTGTGGCTATTTGATGCACCGATGGGGGCAGGTAAGACGACGCTTATTAAGGAACTGGCTAAAGAGCTTGGCGTGGAGGAGGTAACGAGTAGCCCTACCTTCGCCATTGTCAATGAGTATCACACCGAGGTTGGCGATCCTGTCTACCACTTTGATGCCTATCGCCTCGAGACACACGATGATTTGCAAAACATCGGTGCTACCGACTACCTCTACAGCGGCTACTACTGCTTTGTGGAGTGGCCAGCACTCTTCACGCCTTTTCTGCCAGATGAAGACGAAGTAGTGCGTGTAAGAATTGAGATGGAGGGTGACCACCGACGTCTCTCTCTGCTTAGTGCTGAGGAGCCATTCATCTACGACCCACGGTAATGACGAAAGCGGGACTGGTCTATATAGCCCTCGGGCTAATGTTTGTCCTCCCTGGGCTTATGGCCTTATGGGTCGGGCTGAGGGGTAGCCGTTGGTTTTTCAATAGTCGCTCCTACGGCTTCCTCCCCAAGAAGATAGGTTTGGGTGGCGCTAGGATAGCGATGGTATTAGTTGGGCTGTTGCTACTCGCGGCAGCAGTGTTGGTAGTTGTGGACCCAATGGGAATCATGAAAGGAGCTTAAGAATGAAAAAAAGAGAGATTTCTCTATCAGAATATGGAGTGGAGGAGTATTACCCTCCCCGAGTGCGGTGGCATGTGAATAAAACGCTCGAGGGGCTCTACGGCATGGTACTGAAAGATATGCGGTCGCTACCGTTGGCGGAGAGTGGAGAGATCCAGCAGCTAGAGGAGACTTACAAGTACCTTACTTACTATTATAAGGAGGGTACGGACGACCCAAAGCGCAGTGAGATCCTGAGGGGGATCGGTACCTCTCTGATGCAAATGCTCCGTGCCAATGCGGCTCATATCGAGGAAGAGGAGCGACCAAATGACACTCGTTGCGAGACCGTACAGAGGCTCAAGATTTACCAGCTCAATGCTGAGAAAATAGTTCATCTAATCGATGAGCTATCGGAGGAGGTATCCAAGAGAGAGCAGAGCTTCTTTGATAAGGTGGACCAACTCTTCGACTACCTATGGGCTACACCTCGGCTCCCCAAGTCGGTGTGTGAGCGTCTGCAATATGCCCTTGAGATGACACAGGTGCCAGCTCTTGTAGCTCAGAGCATTGTCTCTGCCCTTTTTGTGGGGAGTATGGAGTATTTTGATGAGCAAAAGCTCTCGCTACTCCTAGCCTTTGGAAAGGGGCATCACGATCCTATTGTGCAGGGTGCCGCTATGGCAGCACTCCTTGTTTTGGGTCGTCGTCATCAGGCGGAGCTGTGTGCCCTTCACCCCGATTTGGTTGCGGAGGTAGAGACCTTCCTTTTATCTCGTGAGGAGCTGTTGCTGGAGCTACTTAAGGTGGTGCAGATATCGTACAAGACGACAGAAAACCACAAGACCTATGAGGAGAAGATAGTGCCTGAGCTAAAGAATATCAGTGATAAGTTTCGGCAGTCTATGAGTGGTACTGGCTCACTCAGTAGTCAGATAGCAGAGCTACAGAAGAAAGCGATTGATAAGGAGCACTTCGAGGAGATGGAGGAGCTGATGGCTAAGGTGCCAGATCAATTGAAGATGCTACAAGATGCGGAGCAAGATACCGCTTACCACCTAGTCACAGGGCTCAAGGGCTTTGCCTTTTTCAGTAAGATGAGCCACTGGTTCCTGAGGTTTGATGAGCAGTATCCCGACCTAGACCAGGCGAATGTGGAGGTCTTTACTCACATCCTGCCATTTATGTCGCAAGGGCGTAGAATGATTAGCGCTGACATGTATTCGTATGCCTTGGTACCAGCATGGAGAGAGGTGGTTCGTGGCATGGAGGCCGATATTTTAGAGCAGTCGATGCCCGATGCTACTCCTTTGCCAGCACCCACTGAGGTAGATGGCGCGAGGGAACTCCTATTTAGTGCCTACCGCTTTTACCAGCTATCAAGTCATCGGCATACGTTGGTGTGCCCATTTGCTCGTTCTCCCTATCTGCTTGATGGGGCCTTCCTCTCCAGGCGAGGACTACTTAGCGAAGAGGGGTTGCTCAAGCTCGCAACTATGATGGTGGGCTTTGGGCAATACGATGCCGCGGGTCGCACTTATGAGCGGGTGGTGGCGGACTATCTGACCAATACTGCCGAGGTGTGGCGAGGAATGTCGGTGGCAAGTATTATGCGTAACGACCACGAGGGGGCACTGCAGCAGCTGCAAAAGGCGGTGGAACTGGAGGGACCAACAGCTATTACGGCGAGTAAGATAGCCGAACTGCTGATTAAGCTTGGTCGTAGGGGCGAGGCGATCAAGTGGCTGGAGACGAGTGAGGAGCAGGTGGAGAGCTATCGGCTTCCCTTGCTGCGTGCCGAACTGCTTTATCAGTCGGGACGAAATGAGGAGGCGATGAAGGCGGCCTACAAAGCGCACTATCTCTCCGATGGTAAAAATGCCAAGAGCCTTTCAATCATTGTGGAGTTGCTACTCCTTTCTGGTAAAGCTCAGGAGGCAAAGGAGCTACTCGAGCGGGCGACGAATAGTGGAGAGGGGACACTCCTTTTCTGGAGAGCACTCTCTACTTTGGCAGAGGGGCAACGCAAGGAGGGGATAGAGCAATTGAGCCAATGGGCAAAGGGTGGGTCGCCTGACCTTACTTTGCTGGCAAAGCTACAACTCCTCTCGGCCTATGGTTACAGCACAAGCGATCAATCGCTCATCAAGGATATCATATATAGTAAGGAGTAATGAGGATAGAGAGAGGAACCCTGGGGATATGCCTATTTATAGCCCTGCTATTTTGTGGCTGCGGAAGGGGACATAAGAGTGAGTCGGTAAAGCCGATCAAGATTGTGGCAAGCCATCAAGATAGTGAGTCAGGTCCTTGGTACCTGCTGGTCTACGGGGCCCAGAGCATCACTATGGATACCTTGGAAGTGACCCCGAAGGGTAAGATTAGCTATCATGAGGTCTTTGACCTAGATACGATTGACCTTCTCCTCTTGAGGAATGGAGAGGGGCGACTGCAACTCCCCCTATTTCCCGACCGTGATGCCGAGACTTATTCTGTTAAGATCAACGTTAAAGAGTTGTCGCTGAAGGGTCTACTCTATGAGCCCTTGCTGAAGGAGTGGTACGCAGAGAGGGAGAAAAGCGAAGAGCAGCTCTTGGACTTCCTGAGTGCCCACAGTAAGGAATCGCCTACGCTCCTCCTTGTGGAGGATGGTATGGAGCAATACCAAAGTGGGAAGAATGATCAGATTTGGTGGAGTCTCTTTGCTCAATTGGCTAGAGACCAGTATGATCTTGCTGGGATTTTGGGTTGGAGAATGGCTGGTGATAATAGTTGGAATAGAGGTCCAGTAGTCCCTTATTCTTTTGTGGTCAGTGGCATGAAGGATAGGGTCAACTTCAAGGATTTTATGGGGAAAAATCGATTCGTCGCCCTTAATATTATGGAGCTATCACCACAGGATTCTGCCCTATTTGCCTCACAAAAGCGGTACTTTCATCTGCTCGATAGCCTAGGTGTGTCTAGCTATAGCGTGTTGCTCAATGACTCTCTCCCCAAGAGCTTGAAGACGAAAAGCAAGGGGACGAAGCAATACTTCCTCATTGATAGCATCGGGCAGTCGCAGACTTTTCTGAAGGAGCAGTCCATCGATGAGCTACCAACCTTTATGGTGGTGGATAGCCTACAAAATATAGAGCGTAGCTGGAGTAACCCTGATAGTCTGATCAACTATATTAAACAACAAAAGAAGTAAATGATGGATGATAGCGTGCTGTGGGAGGAGACCTCGGTGGAGCGTGCATTGGTCAAGGTGTATGGCGCAGCAGTCAGTGGTATTGAGGCGTGTAAGGTGACGATCGAAGCACAGATCAGTAGTGGCACTAAGTTTATGCTGGTGGGATTGCCCGATACGGCGGTAAAGGAGAGCCACCAACGTATCCAAGCGGCCATCGCCGAGAGTGGATATACCTATCAGGAGCATCGCTACATCATCAATATGGCACCGGCCGACCTCAAGAAGGAGGGGGCTGCCTACGACCTTCCCCTAGCTATTGCGATCCTCTCGCTGAGTGAGAAGCTCCCTACGGAGCGACTTGCTGATACGATGATTATGGGTGAGTTGGCACTGGATGGTGCCCTTCGGCCGATTCATGGAGTGCTACCGATGACCATTATGGCGAAGCGGCAAGGGTTTAAGAATATCATCGTGCCACGAGCCAATGCCAAGGAGGCCTCTGTGATAGAGGGAATACGGGTGTTTGGTGCGGAGCGACTTGCTGAGGTGGTAGACTATCTCTCGCAGGGAAGCTCGGTGCTGAAGGAGTACTTATACGATGAGGAGGAGATCTTTCATCACCCGCTTCTGCACTATGCCGACTTTGCTGAGGTGAAGGGGCAGGAGATGGTGAAGCGTGCGATTGAGGTGGCTGCTAGTGGTCAGCACAATATCATTATGGTAGGCCCTCCAGGGAGTGGTAAGTCGATGATGGCTAAGCGGGTGCCAAGCATCCTACCCCCTTTCACTAAGGAGGAGGCGCAGGAGACCACCATGATTCACTCGGTGGCGGGAACGTTGCCAACGCACATCGCACTGATGAGGGAGCGACCATTCAGGGCACCCCATCACAGCACTTCCAATGTGGCTCTGGTAGGCGGGGGCTCTTATCCCAAGCCAGGTGAGATCTCTCTTGCCCACAATGGGGTGCTTTTCCTCGATGAGCTACCTGAGTTTGCCCGTAATGTATTGGAGGTGCTACGTCAGCCACTTGAGGACCGACAAATCACCGTATCAAGGGCTCGTCAGACGGTCACTTTCCCCGCCTCCTTTATGCTGGTGGCCTCAATGAACCCTTGTCCTTGCGGTCACTACAACAACCCTTTCAAGGAGTGCACTTGCACGGAGGCTCAAGTGAAGGGTTATCTCGGTCGGATCTCTGGTCCGCTGCTCGATCGAATCGATATTCAGGTGGAGATACTGCCAGTGCCCTTTGAGATGCTATCGAGTAAGCAACGTGGCGAGCCGAGTGAAGCGATCCGTGAGCGGGTGATGAAGGCGAGAGCGATACAGAAGGAGCGGTTCAAAGGGATGCCAGGGATCTATACCAATGCGCAGATGACTCCAGCGATGATGCAGGAGTTTGTCCATGTAGATGCCAATGGGTTGATGCAACTGAAGCAGGCGATGGAGCGGTTTAAGCTCTCCGCTAGAGCGTATGACCGTATTCTAAAGGTTTCCCGTACCATTGCCGACCTCGATGCCTCGCCAGATATCACGATCCAGCATATCGGGGAGGCGATCAACTACCGCAAGCTCGACCGTGGCTCGTGGGGCACTCGCACGCTCTAAATGAGACTGTTGCACGAAGGCGATCTGCTACGTTGCTTTCGGAATTCGGGCCTCGGTCACGTACGTGAGTACGCTCCCTTCGCCCTCATCCTCAGCGCCTTGCATCTCATCCTTCGTGCAAAGTCTCAGCACATTTGCAAATGTGCCGAGAATGTCACTTCGTGAAACATTCTCTAAATGAGTGTAACTACCCTATTACCATAGGGTTACTGCCTTATCTGTCTGCTTTAATTAACATTTGTGCCTTAAATATTTAACGTTCTTTTTGTTAATACAAAGAGAATAATGCGTACCTTGCTCACGTTATGAAGAAGTGGACGCTTTGGTTAATCGTTGTGGCTATGGCACTAGCCCTGATTGGGTTGCTACTGATGCAGCTCAATTATGTCGACGTGGTCTACCGCTTCCGAAATGAGCAGTTTGATAGTCGTGTACGTCAGGCACTCTCTTCGGTAAGTCAGGATGTAGAGCGCGACGAGATGTCACGTCTGGTTTCGGACCGCCTTGGCTTCTCCACTTCGTCGAGCCTTCTTTCGCTAGAGAACAACCTGAAGGAGAAAAACAAGCAGCTACAGATTGATAGCCTGCGTTTCGGCCTAGACCAATTGCCACAAGACCCTCTGAGGATAGCCAAGAAGCAGAGCCCCGATAGGATTCAGGAGGCTTCTCGGGAACTGATGAAGGCCTTCACGGAGCGGTATAACGAGGTGCGTGAGATGGTGATTCAGCTCGCCATAGAGTCGGTACGCGACAATAATCCAGCCCCTATCTACGAGCGTATTTCGGAGAAAGATCTGGACCTGCTCCTTAGCTACTACCTCACCAATAACGGCATTACACTGCCTTACATCTATGAGTTGGTGGATAATAATCATCGGGCGTACTACAGCAGTGGCAAGATACCGGCCGATGATGCCGATGCCACTTACACGCAGGTGCTATTCCCAAATGACCACCCCTCACACATGTACTTTGTGAAGCTCTATATCCCAGGGAAGCGGCAGCTCATCTCTAGTTCGTATGAGTTTATTATCCCTTCGGCTGGCTTTACGCTGCTACTCTTTGTGGTGTTTACGATTACCATTGTTTCACTGGTAAGGCAGAAGAAGCTAGAGGAGCTGCGTAAGGACTTTGTCAATAATATGACGCACGAGCTGAAGACGCCTGTCAGCACCATTATGGTGGCGAGCCAGATGCTCTCCGCAGACCAGGCGGAGACCTCTCCCGAGCGCCGACAGAAGTGGATCTCAAGTATCATGGCGGAGAGTCAGCGACTGGAGTTGCTGATCGATAAGGTGCTACAGATGTCTTTCTTCGACCGCGATAAGGTGAAGCTAAAGCTAAAGGAGATAGATATGGAGGAGCTACTCCTCAATGTCACCAATATATTTAGCCTCAAAGTGGAGAGCTACGAGGGAGAGATTGATGTGGACCTAGGGGCAGAACAGGCCACTGTAGAGGGCGATGAGATGCACCTCACCAATATCATCTTCAACCTCCTCGATAACGCGATCAAGTACCGAAGTATTGAGCGGCCACCTCACCTTACAGTAGGTACCAGTAACGATGCCAAGAACGTAAAGGTATATATCCAAGATAATGGCATCGGAATGAAAAAGGAGCATGCCAAGAAGATATTTGACCGCTTTTACCGTGTACCGACGGGCAATCGGCACGATGTCAAAGGATATGGCCTAGGGCTGGCCTATGTGCAGCATATCATCTCGCTACACCACGGGAAGATAGCTGTGGAGAGCGAGCTAGGCAAGGGAACTAAGTTTATTATTACATTACCAATTAAAGAATAAAGATTATGATGGAAGACGTAGTAAGAGTATTTCTATGTGAGGACGACGAAAACCTGGGTCCTCTACTCAGCGAGTTTCTAAATACCAAGGGGTACCAAACCGATCTTTTCCAAGATGGACAGGCCGGTTGGGAGGCTTTTGAGGAACAACCAGACCACTGGAATATCTGCGTCCTAGACGTGATGATGCCCAAGATGGATGGGTTTGAGCTAGCACAAAAGATCAAGAGCAAAAACGAGTCACTACCCATCATCTTCCTCACCGCAAAGACCCTGAGCGAGGATGTAGAGCAGGGATTTAAGCTCGGTGCTGATGACTACCTCAAGAAGCCATTCAATACCGCTGAGCTCACTATGCGTATCGATGCGGTACTCCGCAGGGTACAGGGCAAGAAGCCAGAGCCAGTAGCATTTTACAATATCGGCGACTTCGTATTTGATACGCAGAAGCAGATGCTTACCTTCAGAGATGAGGAGCCAAAGCGTCTCACCACTAAGGAGACCGATCTGCTGACGCTACTCTGTATGCACGCTAATGACTTGATGGAGCGCAACTATGCCCTCAAGACCATCTGGGGCGAGGATAGCTACTTCAATGCCCGTAGTATGGATGTCTACATCACCAAGCTGCGTAAGCACTTAGCTCAAGATGAGCGTGTGGAGATTCAGAATAAGCACGGCAAGGGGTACAAGCTCATCACTCCTAATGCCAATAGCGTACAGACAGAAGAGAATACAGAGACCATATAATTATCCACTAAGAGTCGGGGGACTTCCACAAGAGACCCCCCGACCTTTATTTGCTACAACAAACTTATGAAGAAGATAATAGCAACACTTGTTTTAGCCCTTACTACCCTTACCGCTAGCTACGCACAGTACTATGATAATGACCCTGTGGGCACGGTATATGAGTACGAGATGTCGAATAAACTGATGGGTACCTCTACGGTTACTCAGACACTGAAAAAGGTGGAGGGCAACGTCATCACCTACGAAGTGGTCACCAAGGTGCCTGGCATGAAGCAGCCAATGACCATGGAGAATGCCCTTACCTTTGCAGATGGTAAGATCCAATATAGTGTGGAAAGTCTCTTGGCTCAGAGCAAGGCTACTATGGAGCAGGCTGGTATGGGCTCAAATATTGATATGACCTTTGATGGCGATGCTGGCTTTACTCCACTTCAAGGCAAAGTAGGGGATAAGCTACCTCTGACCAAGGCTACCATCACCGCTAAGGTACAAGGGATGGATCTAAACGTCATCACTGAGATAACTAGGAATGAGATCACTGCCGTAGACGAAGAGGTGACCACTCCAGCCGGTACTTTCAAGACCATCAAGGTGGAGCAGGAGGTAAAGACCACCACTCAGGCAATGGGGATGAACCAAACTCAGGAGAATAAGCAAATCACTTGGGTGGTGCCCAATAAGGGTGTGGTGAAAACCGAGATGACTACTATGGGTCAGGTAATGACTACTGAACTTGTTAAGATTACAAGACCATAAGGAGACTAGATGCTAGCACTGAATAATGTAGGCGTCTCTTTTGGGGCAGATAAACTCTTTTCGGAGGTTTCCCTACAGGTAAATCCGAAGGAGCGTATCGCCCTCACGGGACGCAATGGGGCAGGAAAAACTACCCTACTCAATATTATAGCAGGCAAGAGAGAGCCCTCAGAAGGGGCTCTCTCCTATCCTACCGATATGGCGATCGGCTACCTACCACAGCACCTACTGACTCAGGATGGGCATACGGTGCGGGAGGAGGTACGCCTCGCCTTTGATAAGGAATTGAAAATACAGAAGAGTGTCGACCGGCTCACCCAAGAGCTAGCGGAGCGAACCGATTACGACTCCGATGGCTATATGGAATTGGTGCAGCGGCTCGCCAATCATACAGAGCTATTGGCGCTCTATGCTCCTCAGGAGCAGGACGCACAGATAGAGCAGACGCTCAAGGGGTTGGGCTTTGAGCCAAGCGACTTCGACCGCCCCACGAGTGAATTTAGTGGTGGCTGGCGAATGCGTATTGAGTTGGCTAAGATCCTCCTCGGACGGCCCGACCTCCTTCTCCTCGACGAGCCGACCAATCACCTCGATATGGAGTCGATCGTCTGGCTGGAGGAGTTTCTCAAGCGAAGTAGTGCAGCGGTGATTATGGTGAGCCACGACCGCCGCTTTCTGGATAATACCACCACCCGCACTGTGGAACTCTCCCTCGGGAAAGCGTACGACTACAAGACCAACTTCTCGCACTACGAAGAGCTACGAGAGGAGCGGTACCAACAGCAGCTTCGTGCCTATGAAAATCAGCAGAAGATGATCAAGGATACCGAGGAGTTTATTGAGCGTTTTCGCTACAAAGCCACCAAGGCGGTACAAGTGCAGTCGCGCATCAAGCAGCTAGAGAAGGTGGAGCGAATTGAGGTGGAGGAGCTCGACCACCGTACGATACACTTCCGCTTCCCTATGGCGGTGACGAGTGGCGCTTACCCTTTGATCACCAAGGAGCTATCGGTCGCTTACGGTACTCACAGAGTGCTACATGATATCGACCTCACCATAGAGCGGGGCGATAAGATCGCACTTGTGGGAAAGAATGGAAGTGGCAAGACCACCTTTGTGCGGGCGGTGATGGGCGAGATACCACACGAAGGGGAGCTGAAGCTGGGGCATCAGGTGGAGACCGCTTACTTCGCACAGAACCAAGCCTCCCTGCTTGATCCTCATCTTACGATCCACGAGACCATCGACCGAGTGGCAGTAGGGGACATCCGACTACAGATCAATAATATCCTCGGTGCCTTTATGTTTGGCGGAGAGATTTCTGAGAAGAAGGTGGAGGTGCTGAGCGGAGGAGAGCGAAGCCGACTGGCGATGATCCGTCTGCTGCTTAGCCCTTCTAACTTCCTCATCCTTGATGAGCCGACTAATCACCTCGACCTCTCTAGTAAGGCGGTGCTCAAGGAGGCGATCCAAAACTACGATGGCACGGTGCTGATCGTTAGCCACGACCGAGACTTCCTTGATGGTCTGGTGGATAAGGTCTTTGAATTTAAGGAGGGCGGAGTGGTCAATCACCTCGGCGGAATGCAGGAGTATATCCGCAAGATACAAGCCAATGCCGTAGGCGAAGAAGCCCCTACTCAGAGCAATCAACCCCTCGAAAAGAGTGAGGGGCGCCTTGATTACGAACAGCAAAAGGCACAGCAGAGAGAGGAGCGACGCCAGCAGCAACAGTTGGAGCGGATTGAGGCAACCATCACCCAGCTCGAGGAGCAACTCGCCTCTATTGAGGAGCAACTATCGCATCAATCTACACCCCAGCTCCTCACCGACTACGATACCACCTCCAAAGCCCTCCAAAAGGCAATGTCCGAGTGGGAGCAGCTCATCTAAATAATACGAGTAGTTGGAGAGATAAAGAGAGTGGGCTAGACACCAACTGGTATCTAGCCCACTCTCTATTTGTCTGGTAAATAGCTACTGATTATAGAACTACCTTATTAAGGATATACTTATCAGCAAGCTCGCCCTCAGCAAGAGTGCCGGTAGCATCCGATACGAGTGCTACAGAGTTATCAAGCACCTTGTAGTAGGTCTTAGCACCAGTAGAAGGAGTGATCAGCTCAAGTACGTCATTCTCGAGGAGATTGTAAGTACCGCTCTCCTCAGTCTTGTTCTCCTCCTTACCACCTTCAGCTACCTGAGTAAGTTGGTAAGTCATATCCGCATTGATAGTAAGGGTAGTCTTAAAGCCAGCTGCGTCGGCTGCAGGGAGGGTTCCCTCGTAAGTGCCTACGTATGCAGGTGTAGCTACCTCTTCGGTCACCTCGGTTTGAGTAGCCTCTTCTTGCTCGGTTGTCTTAGACTCCTTGCTAGAGCAAGAGGCAAGGAATAATGTAGCAGTTGCTACAAGTAGTAAACTAATCTTTTTCATCTTTCTTCTTTCATTAATAAATGTGTTCAACTTAATCCTTTAAGTTTGACGTTGCAAAGGTACACTATTTTGATGATTTACAATAATCTCACCCCAATATTTATACTTCCTCTCCTCTGCAAACGTGGAACTGACCCTTATAAATAAGGATTTTTCGGCAGCAGCTTCTTAAAGTCTATTTCTAGAGGGCACTGGAGAGACTTGTATCTCGTATTCGCCTCTGGATAGGTAATTAACCCGCTATGGGTGAGATGCCCAAGGACGACGCATGGTGATAGACCCAGACGCCTTCCCTCCTCCTTGATTTCTTGCAAAGTCGGCTTTGTTGAGAACTCCTTAAGCCCTTTGTACAAGTGGTTGCTTGCAAACTCATTAGCTTCCATCTCATGCTTTTCTATAGAGTCCTCCTCCATATCGTCTAGCAAGAATCCTTTCTTGGCATGCTTGTAGATAATGTGACCCAACTCATGAAAGAAATTAAAGGCTAGTTTGTCAAGGCTTCTCCCCTTTCCAGACAGCTGAATAATAGGTGTCCTTCCCTGCCAGTAGGCAGCTCCACTTGTTGAGGCCTTAGGGATATTTTCTACGAAAACAAGTTTGATACCTACATTGCTGCATAGGCTAATAAGAAGTGGCAGATCGTGAGCCATTAGTGCCGACTTGAAGTTATCAATCTCCCCCATCGCTTTAGCTACAGAAAACTCTCTTTCGGTACTCATCATGTCGGCAATTATCTGCCCCTGCCGTACCCAAGCAGCAACACCAAATTCTGTTCTTTTAGACCGCCCAACTTGTCGGAACGATACTCCAAACATTTGGTGTGAATAGGTCATTTCAAATGCTTCATGAGTAGTAAGTCCAAAAAAGGAGAGCAAGCAATACATTTTCTCAACCTTTGTCTCCTTCTTGTCAATCCAACCCGCTTTACACATCTCTGAATATGGAAATAGGCACCCAAATGTATCCCATAGATTTTCCATGGGATTTACATTGCTTTGTCTAGCTATAGCCACATCATACTCAGCTTGAAATCTCAGTAAATAATTGGATGGTATGCCTGTGACGATAGAGAAACTTTCTGCTGTATCATCGGTGATCCTAGACTTACCATTTAGTATCTTACTGATTGTTTTTTCTGGCTTCCCCGAACGAAGAGCAAATTCTCTCCCCGTCATCTCACGCTCCTCAAGCCATTCGGAAAGCATTACTCCAGGGTGAATTGCTACTGGAGCTATATATTCTCTTTTATTCGTTGCCATAATATCAATTAATGATAATCAATTACTTCAATAATTACTGCGTAGCTACCATCATCTCGAAGCTCAACTCTAAAGATGAGGCGCCAATTTCCATCAAGGCTACAACTCCACTGACCAATCCTACTCCCCTTGAGTTGATGAAAACGTCCAGGCAAATATTTAAACTCATCCTCCGTATTGGCCGCTTTAATCTGTGCTAGTCTTAAAAACAACTTGTCGGCTCGTATCTTACCATGGGCCTTTACGGCATTAGCCACAGAAGAGCAGGTTTTGCGTATAGTACTATTATCAAATTCTATAATCATCCAACAAGGTGGATTAAAAACGTTAGATATATCTATTCTTTGGCAAAGATAATCATAATGTTTGACACTAAGTGTTAAACTATTTTCATAGTTGTTGTTAATTAAGCTCCTAATGGATGTTCAGTCAAGTTAAGCAACGCAGAGGCAAGAGGGGAGGGAGTTTCTGAAATAATGATTAATTTTGTGGCAGATAATCACAGCTAGATAAAAGTGAAAAAGATGAAGAGATACAGAAGAGTGCTACTCAAGCTGAGTGGCGAGTCGCTCCAAGGGGCACAGGGCTACGGCATTGATCCAGTTCGCCTACAGGAGTATGCAAGTGAGATCACCAAAGTGGTGCAGAGTGGGGTGCAGGTAGCCATCGTGATCGGTGGTGGCAACATCTTTAGGGGCCTGAGCGGTGCCACCAAAGGGTTTGACCGCGTCAAAGGCGACCAGATGGGTATGTTGGCTACCGTCATTAATAGCCTAGCTCTTAGCTCCGCCCTAGAGGCTGAGGGGCAGAAGAATGTAGTCTTCACCGCCACCCCTATGAGCCCCATCGGCAAGCACTATAATAAGTGGGATGCTATTGAGGCACTAGAGAGTGGCAAGGTAGCCATCTGCTCAGGCGGTACCGGGAATCCTTACTTTACCACCGATACCGGCTCCTCACTTCGTGCGATAGAACTCGAGACCGATGCGATGCTCAAGGGCACCCGCGTTGATGGCATCTACACCGCCGACCCCGAGAAAGACCCTACCGCCACACGCTTTGAGGAGATCACCTATCAAGAGATTCTCCTCCGCCACCTCAAGGTGATGGACCTTACCGCCACCACTATGTGTATGGAGAATAATCAGCCCATCGTGGTCTTCGATATGGATACACCTGGCAATCTCACCAAGCTCCTAGTAGAGGGACTGCCCATCGGTACCCGAGTAATTAATGAATAACCACCCGATTATTGGTCAATTCTTAATAATTATGTAGATTTGCACAATCTTTAGGGTTTCTAACCAAGTTATACAGAATAAGATATGAGCAATAAGAAGCAAGATAGGCCTGATGCCACTGAAAAGATTGAAGAGGGTGCCATTGAGGTGATCAATAAGTCGGACGAATTTATCCGCAAGAATCGCAACACCCTGATCATAGCAGTAGTAGTGCTACTCGCTGTGATTGGCGGTATCATTGCCTACAAGAATCTCTACAAGGCTCCCCGAGCTAGCAAAGCACAAGAGGCCATCTACAAGGCAGAGCAGTACTTTGATCGCGACTCATTCGAGATAGCACTCAATGGAAATGGTGCCGATGTACTAGGCTTCCTAGAGGTGATCGATCAGTATGGTGGTACCACGAGTGCCAACCTCGCAGAGGCTTATGCCGGTATCTGCCTATACAATCTAGGCCAGTACGATGAGGCAATCAACCACCTCAAGAAGTTCAAGAGCAAGGACTCCATGGCCAATCCTAGCCTTTACGGCTTGATCGGTGATTGCTACGTCAATCTTGATAAGACCGCCGAGGGCATTAAGTACTTCGAGGAGGCCGCAAAGAAGGCCGATAACGGTTTGCTATCCCCTATCTACCTCATCAAAGCAGGTATTGCCTATGAGGCACTAGGGCAGACTGCCAATGCCAAGGCTAGCTATCAAGCCGTTGTCGATAAGTACCCCAACTCAGCCAGCCTGCCAGAAGCTATGAAGCTTCTCCAAGCTCTAGAGCTGAAGAAATAAGCAACCTTTACAGACTTAAGCCGAGCCGATATACTCCCATGAGTGTATCGGCTCGGTTTTTTATACGTATGAGATAAATAATTGCCCAGGGGTTACGCATTAGAAAAGCCTATGTGGCATTCATTGGAGTATTATTGGGGAAAGGACCTCGGTAGAGGTCCGTGTTAAATAGGCACAGGTCGGAGGGGCGTAGCCCCGAACGACCTGTGTGTAAGAGCATATTTCCTACCTCAATGACCCCGGTTGAGGGGTCAGACCTAGATAAGGTTGTCCGACCCCTCAGCCGGGGTCGTAGGGGTGTTTTGCACATCGTTATACACAGGTCTACGGCACTGCGTGCCTTGACCTGTGCCTATTTAACACGGACCCCTCAGCCGGGGTCCTTACCATAGATATTCCGATTAATACCACGCGGTAAGATATTTTCAATGCGTAACCCCTAAATAATTGCCCTAATTGTGTGGCTATTTACAGAATAAAGTCTATATTTGCGATAAGGTCGCTAATACTGTATCAACCCAGTAGGCAGATTAGCTTTTTGAAGGAGGATAAACATAATATTAACATATAACATTAGGAAATTAGTATGAACATCTCACACATTGAGCATCTAGGGATTGCTGTAAAGAGCATCGAAGAGCACCGTCCTTATTACGAAAACGTACTAGGCTGGAAGTGCTACAACATCGAAGAGGTTGCCGACCAAAAGGTGAAGACTGCCTTCTTCAAGGTAGGTAACTCCGAGACCAAGATAGAGCTACTAGAGCCTACCAGCCCTGATAGCACCATCGCTAAGTTTATCGAGAAGCGTGGTGAGGGTATCCACCACATCGCTTACTGCGTAGATGATACCGACAAGGCACTCCAAGAGGCCAAGGAGAAGGGCGTTACACTGATCGACCAGCAAGCTCGCCGTGGTGCAGAGGGTCTGATGATCGGCTTCGCACACCCCAAGTCTACTGGTAAGGTGCTAACCGAGTTTTGCTGCCACCCAGAGGAGAAGTAACAAGCGGTAGCTACAGAGAAGAATAAATCACATAGAAGTATTAGATATGAGTACTCAAGTAGATAAATTACAGCAGCTGATCGAGATGCGTCAGAAGGCACGTCTCGGTGGTGGCGAAGCAAGAATCGAAAAGCAGCACGCCAAGGGCAAGATGACCGCCCGCGAGCGAATTGACCAGCTACTCGATAAGGGAAGCTTTGAGGAGATAGATATGTTTGTGGAGCTCCGCTCTACCAACTTCGGCATGGACAAGAAGAAAGTCCTCGGCGATGGTGTAGTTACAGGTTGCGGTACCATTGACGGCCGTCTCGTTTATGTCTTTGCACAAGACTTTACAGCCATTGCAGGCTCACTAGGTGAGATGCACGCTGCCAAGATCTGCAAGATCCAGGATATGGCGATGCGTGTAGGTGCTCCAGTGATCGGCATCAACGATTCAGGAGGTGCCCGTATCCAAGAGGGCGTCAATGCCCTTTCGGGATATGCCGAGATCTTCGAGCGCAATATCCTTGCTAGCGGTGTAGTACCACAGATCTCAGCTATCTTCGGTCCATGTGCTGGAGGTGCCGTTTATTCACCAGCCCTTACCGACTTCATCATCATGGTAGAGGGTGCTTCTTATATGTTCCTTACCGGACCAAAGGTAGTGAAGACCGTTACCCACGAAGATGTAACCCAAGAGGAGCTAGGTGGTGCATCAGTTCACGCCTCTAAGAGTGGTGTAGCACAGTTCGCCGTAGCTACCGAGCTAGAGGGTATCGACCTCATCAAGAAGTTGATTAGCTTTATCCCCTCCAACAATATGGAGACCGCACCGCTTGTAGAGTGCACCGATCCTATCGATCGTATGGAGGACGTTCTCAATGATATTATCCCTGATAACCCCAATAAGGCTTACGATATGTACGAGGTACTGGGAGCTATCGTAGATAATAGAGAGTTCCTAGAGGTACACAAAGACTTCGCCGATAACATCATCTGCGGATTCGCACGTATGGGCGGTATGAGCGTAGGTATCGTAGCCAACCAACCAAAGAGCAAGGCTGGTTCACTCGACGTGAACGCCTCTCGTAAGGCAGCCCGCTTCGTACGCTTCTGCGACGCCTTCAATATTCCACTCGTTACCCTCGTAGACGTTCCTGGATTCCTACCAGGTACCGGTCAGGAGTACAACGCAGTGATCACCCACGGTGCTAAGCTACTTTATGCATTTGGTGAGGCCACTGTGCCAAAGGTTACCTGCATCCTACGTAAGGCGTACGGTGGTGCCTACATCGTGATGAGCTCTAAGCACCTACGTGGCGATATCAACTACGCTTGGCCAACAGCCGAGATCGCAGTGATGGGCCCAAGCGGTGCCGTAGAGGTGGTATTTGCTAAGGAGGTGAAAGAGGCTGAGGATCCAGCAGCTAAGGCTATTGAGATGGAGGCAGAGTATCGCAAGGCCTTTGCCAATCCATACAATGCAGCTTCTTACGGCTATATTGACGACGTCATTGAGCCACGCAACACCCGCTTCCGCATCATTCGTGCCCTCAAGCAATTGCAGAATAAGAAGCTCACCCTTCCTGCTAAGAAGCACGATAACATCCCACTATAAGAAGTTTCACCAGAAAAGAGGAAAAGATTATGAATATCAAACTTCCCTCCTCGCAGGACGTGTACGCAGCGATTGCTTTGGCACTCCATGAGACACTTGGGACACCGCACGATAGAGAGAGCAATATCATCACTATCGACGATGCAAAGCTTCGCAATTCAGCATGGGCATCAAAGGAGCTGACCATGCGTCAGCTACCAGAGAGACGATAAGCCCAATAGCGTCGTGAGTAAAGAGAATACGAGAATAGACAGACAAATAATATGAAGACATTTGACTATACCATAAATGGCGTGAAGTACCATGTAGACGTGGTAAGCATCAAAGAGGATAAAGCCGAGGTGAGAGTAAATGGCAATAGCTACGAGGTAGAGCTAGATAGAGCCTTCGACATAGACCAAGAGGCATGGGCAGCAGCTACCCCAAAGGCAGCCGCACCAAAAGCTACTCCAGTAGCACCAAAGGCCGAGGAGCCAGCTCCCGCAGCAGAGGCACCAAAGGCAGCTCCTGCAGCTGGTGGCAAGGCATCAGGTGCACCTATCAAGTCTCCACTTCCAGGCGTCATCATAGACATCCTAGTGAGTGTAGGTGCTAGCGTCAAGAAGGGCCAAAAGATCATGGTGCTCGAGGCGATGAAGATGGAGAATGAGATCAAAGCCGACCGCGATGGTGTCATCAGCTCTATCCAAATCAATAAGGGCGATACCGTACAAGATGGCGATACACTCGTAACCATCGAGTAATCCAATAGCCATATCATTAACCATGCGGGGCGAGCAATCCACATTGCTCGCCCCGCTTAATTTACCCAGCTCTAAATATCGTTGATCCAACCACTCACAAGAGACTGTTGCACGAAGGCGATCTGCTGCGCCTAGACTTCCGTAAGGATGCCAAGGCACATAAAGTTGCTTTCGGGATTCGGGCTCGGTCACGTACGCGAATACGCTCCCAGCGCCCCGTTAGGACCTTGGTGCCCTGCGTGCACCTTGCCCTCATCCTCAGGCCTTGCATCTCATCCTTCGTGCAACATTCTCCACAAAGAAACCGCACGAGGAAAGATCCTTGACTATAATGCAAGATGAAGTGTTTGTCAATGCCTACACTGTCCTCTGAAGGAGAGCGTGTTAGGGAAGCACCCGTGAGGGTGCCACTCAGCTATCCCGCCAGTCGTTCGGGGCGTATTCGCCCCGAACGACTGGCGGGATAAGGTCACGGTATAGTATTCGACCCTTGTGGTCGCACCTATATCGGCTTGTGCGACCACAAGGGTCGTAGGGTGTAGTACTCTTGGTTACCCCCCCCAGTCTTCGGCTCTGCGAGCCTTGACTGGGGGCAATCTATGTTCACCACCAAATTTATATAGTTAAAAAGTGTTATTTCGACCTATGCTCGTTTTGCGTCATAATCAGAATAGAATTTGGTCCTTCTCGTAGCGATTGTAAAGGCGACCGTCAGTAGCTTGTTTTTGATGTTGTTCATAAT
>QWCK01000972.1_pt1 | contig 72608 bp, 59 predicted proteins | sample 1972571 | NCBI WGS metagenome assembly QWCK01 (sample SAMN09866710, study PRJNA288562) | Human gut metagenome isolate term2_stool, whole genome shotgun sequencing... | isolation source: gut | host: Homo sapiens | place: USA: California | reverse complement strand
CATCGCTATATCATAATGAGCATAAGTTCCACCATATCTACCAGATTTTGAGACTATTCCAATAGCTCCAGTAGATTCTATCCATTTACTTGGTGTCATAGTAAATCTATTTAAACCAGCTTCATTTCTAAACGTGTCGAATTGCACACGGTTAAAATTTGGATTATTGAGTGCTTCCCATAAGCCTATAAATTCGAGAGTATTTCTATTTCTCATCCAGTTTTGAATAACAAATCTTGGATCATCTGAATTTTTATATTTTGCAATATCAGTTAAGCTTATATAATCATTTTTAAAATCTTCAGTATAAACTTGAATTGAAAATCCCTTAGCAGAAATTTGCTCTTTATTTATTTTTGACAATTTACTCCCCCTTTATACTAGTGTACTCCTTACAATAGTCATTATATAATCATTACTCTAAGCAGTATACCACCTATTAATTTTTCGAGTTTTAAACTTTAGTAAAAATCTTGTACTACTTATATTTATATAACTATATATCTCTATCGCTACTATGACACGAAACACACAATGAAATCTTATAGTATTATTAATGCTTTCAGACACTATCTTTTCGATCTATTCAGACTAATTGTTTATAACATTAACCGAAAAATTTATACTTAGGAAATTTATTTAGATACTTTTTACCATTGTTATATTATTGTATCGTGTTGCATCCTTTAAAATAAATGCATCCGGTATTTCTCCCACTTTGACGAATCCTAGTTTCTAATAAAGAATCTGACCTCTTTTATTACCTGAGAAATAGTCCAGTTCAATTTGGGTAAGGGCCCATTCCTTAGCATAGTCTTCAAGACAAAGGAGCATCTTCTTTCCTATTCCTAAGTTCCAAAATTCTTTCAGTACTGTAACAGCGACATTTCCTCGATGACGCATTTTCATTTTTTTAAATCTTGAAATCTGAGCACTCGCAATCAGTCTTCCATCAAACTCTGCTATAATCATAAGAATGTCCCCAGATTCATTAAAATTTTTTATCATCTTCTCTTCCTGTTCAACAGTCAGAGTTATTTCTTCTGTATAGGAGTATAAAAAGTTAGATTCTCCCATAACGGTTTTCAAATATTCAATAGTTTCTGCAGCATCTTTTACTTGAATTTCTCTAATTCGGCAAATCCTACCATCTTTCATTTCAAAATTCAGTGGTGTGTATTTCATATTTATCCCTCACTTGATTTTTATTGTAATATTTTTTCTAAATCATTTTTATAAATTTGCTGTAAAAATCATTCAATCCTTATTTTTATTTTTTGTTTCTACTAATATAACTAATCTATCATTTTCAAATCTTATATCTAAGTATTGATGGTTTGTATCTGTGTCTCCTTTTTGGTAATCTTTTATATTTTTCTCAGCAGTTCTAAGTGATTGAACATAACTAAATTCTCCTGATTCAGTATTGCCAATCTGATACATGTCATCTATTTTTTTATTATTTCGTTTCTATTCATTTAATTACCTTACATAATCCATAATATCTTCAACCTTACACTCAAGAACACAACAAATCTTTGCTAAAGTCTCTAAATCAATTCTTTTAACTTTATTATTACAATAAGAATTAAGTTGCGTCCTTTGAAGATTTGCTTCTTTTTCTAATTTGTTTTTGCTTATATTTTTTTCTTCTAAAACTTGGTCTATCTTAAAAATAATTTTCCCAAAGTTTTGCATAAATTTCTCTCCCTTGTCATTTTAAAAGTCGGTATTTCATTTGAATATATTATATCATATTTTAAAAACTTCTTACAGGTCTAAGATATTTTAAGGAGGTAGTTCTATTTAGTTCTGTTTAATAATAGGGAATGTATATCCCATATCTCTTTTGATAATTTTTCTATTTTTCCTCTCATATAATCTATATCTTTCTTGTAAATAACACCAGTTGTATTAGCGGCTTTTGCGATCTGGTTTATGTTATTTGTTGCATTTGAAAGTAGCCATTGAAGATCTCTAAATGATTCTAGGTCTACAATATAAATTTCTTTCTTCATATGTTAAATATATTCTTAGTTGATTTTTTAAATTTATTTTATACTAGATGTCGCTTTTAATTGTTCAACCTATCAAATAAAAAAGACCATAACACTTAAGTTATGATCTAATTTTTTGTCCTCATGTAAATCAATTGGAACTATTATTCAATTTATTCTTTTTTACATACAATTTGCGAGGGAAATTTCGATAAGATTCGCGTGATTCACAAAAAACATCAATATCTTTCTACATACAATTTGTGAGGGCCGTAAAATTCACCAATCAACATCACGCGTCCGCATTCGTTTCTTGGGAATCTCTGACACGAGACCTGCTAGCCAATCAGTCGATTTCTCGAAATTTTTTGTCCGCAATAAAGCGGACACTACAGAAAATTTCGAGGCTCGTTTCTTGGGCAGGGCTTCGAAAATTGATGAATTTTTTAGGACGCAGATGTGCTCGTATTTTAATTTGCGAGGGAAAATTGATGAATTTTTATAGCTTGAGACTTTTTGACGAATGAGGCGTACTATAGTGTACGTCGGAATGAGCAAAAAGTCGAACACTGCAAAAATTCGCAATTTTAACCGCAAATTGCGATTATTCCCATTCAATTGTTCCCGGGGGTTTACTGGTTATGTCATATACTACACGGTTAACCTCCGGCACGCCGTTTATAATCCTTCTTTGAGCTTCTTGCAAGAATTCATAGGAGAAGTTGTAGCTTTCGGCGGTCATGGCGTCAACTGAGTTGACGGCTCTAAGGGCGACCATGTATGAATAAGTCCTTTTGTCTCCTTGGACTCCGACGGTTTTGATGTCTGGCAGGACTGCAAAGGCTTGCCAGATTTTATCGTAGAGGCCTTTTTCGCGGAGCATAGTTATAAATATATTGTCAACCCTTCTTAAAATATCCAGGCGTTCTTCGGTGATTTCGCCGATGATCCTGATGGCGAGGCCCGGTCCTGGGAAGGGGTGACGGTCGACCATGTGCTTGGGCAGACCAAGTTTGTAGCCGATCTCTCTGACTTCGTCTTTAAATAGATCTCTAAGTGGCTCGATGATTTCAAAATCCACATCTTCAGGTAGGCCGCCAACATTATGATGACTCTTGATAACGTCTTCTTTTTTGCTGCCGGATTCGACAACGTCAGGATAAATGGTCCCTTGGACTAGGAATTTTGCGTCGCCTTCGTTTTTCTTGGCGTCTTCAAAGACCCTAATAAATTCTTCGCCAATAATCTTGCGTTTCTTTTCAGGTTCTGTAACGCCTTTTAGTTTGTCGAGGAAGCGTTTTCTGGCGTCAATTTTTACGAATTTTACCTTGAAGTTTTCTGTAAATACTTTTTCGACTTCTTCGGCTTCGTTCATCCTCAAAAATCCGTGGTCAACGAAGATGCATGTGCACCTGTCGCCGATGGCACGTTCCATAATGGCTGCGGCTACTGATGAGTCAACGCCGCCTGATAGGCCGAGAATGGCACGACCGTTTGGTCCAACTTTGGCGCGGATTTTTTCTATTTCGCGGTCTATAATATTGTCGCTGTTCCAATCCGCCTTGAGTTTTGCGATTTCAAAGAGGAAGTTCTCAAAAATTTCCTTTTGATGTTCGGTGTTGTTGACCTCTGGGTGGAATTGGGTCCCGTAAAGTTTTTTATTTTTATTTGCAATAGCAGCCGTCTTGCACTGAGGCGTAGTTGCAATCACCTCAAAGCCCTCTGGAAGGTCAGAGATATAATCTGTGTGGCTCATCCAAACTGTGCCCTTGTTAAGACCTTTAAATAAGTCATCGCCTGTAAAAGTCGCGTCGGCGTGGCCGTATTCACTCTTGTCTTTGTCAGCGTGCTCAACCTTGCCGCCCAGTACGTGGGCCATGAGCTGGGCCCCGTAGCAGATGCCGAGTATTGGGATCCCTGCTTCAAAAAGTTCTTTGGGTGCTGTCATAGCATTTTCAGCGTAGACTGAGTCTGGGCCGCCAGTAAGTATGATTGCGGATGGTTTTTTTGCCAGAATTTCCTCCATGGTGGAATCACCCGGCATAATTTCGCTGTATATGTTTAGATCGCGGACCCGTCTTGCTATCAATTGGCAATATTGGCCCTTAAAGTCTAATACGATTACCTTGTCCATTTTACCTCCTTTGTTTTTTGTAATAGGATAGAAAAAATTCTTGGCGACCATTTCAGGATCGCCGCTACAGGAATTTTTTCCTTTTTTGTGTTTTATCACGAGGCGGAAATTTCGCCTCGCCTTTATGTTTTGTGTTTAAATAATAATCGGTCGTGTAGCGGTCACCTTTATGGTGACCAAACCGATTATTATTATTTTCATTTCTTTTTTACTTGTCTTCCAAATACATATGGGCGAGTTTATTTACATCGCCTGCGCCCATGGTTATAAATAAATCGCCAGATCTGAGGGCGGTCTTTAAATATTCCAGGGCAGATTCAAAATCTGGATAATATTTGCAAGAAATTCCGCGTTCGTTCATCTTTTCAACCAAATCGCGGGAGTGAATGCCCAAATTATTGGTCTCGCGAGCCGCAAATATATCTATAACCACGACTTGGTCCGCCAATTTAAAGGCGTCTGCAAAGCCGTTTAATAAAATCTTGGTCCTAGTGTAAGTGTGGGGTTGGAAAACGCAGAAAATTCTATCCTTGTTCATATTCTTGACAGCGTTTAGGCTGGCCATGATTTCCGTTGGATGATGGGCGTAGTCGTCCATAACTGTGACCCCGTCCTTTTCGCCCAGCATCTCCAGCCTTTGATGGACTGGCTTGTAGTGGTCAATGGCATCCACGATCGTATCTATATCCAGGCCTGCATCATAAGCAGTTGCAATGGCCGCCAAAGAGTTTAGGACATTGTGAACACCCATTACGCTTGTGTTTACCTTATAAGTCTTGCCGTCGAATTCCAGATCGTAAGAGGCAAAACCCTCTTCATTGTAAGTAATATCCTTGGCCCTAAAATCTGCCGGCCTGTGAATACCAAAAGTAATCAGCTTGCCATCGTGGGCCTCTCTAATATTTTTAAGACTTGCTTCATCACCGTTAATAATCAAATGGCTGCCCGACTTTAAACCCTTGATAAATTCAATAAAGGTCGCCTCTATGTGTTCAAGAGACTTATAATAATCCAAATGGTCTTCGTCGATATTTAAAACTACAGCCGTTGTTGGATGGTATTTTAAAATATTGCCCTTGTATTCGCAGGCTTCGCAAAGCATAACATCGTGCTCGCCCACCAATACATTGCCGCCAATGGCATCCAGATTACCACCCAGTAAAATCGTAGGCTTAAAATCGCTGTGCTTAAAAATCGTTGCAAGCATTGACGTGGTTGTCGTCTTACCGTGAGTCCCCGTGATGGCGTAAGACTTTTGATACTGGGTCATCAGCTGGCCCAAAAAACTCGCCCGGTCAATCATGGGGATGCCCGAGTCTTTGGCTGCAATAAATTCTGGATTGTCAGTTGAGATCGCATCTGTGTAAACAATTAAATCAGGCTTTAAAATATTTTTTGCATCTTGAGGCGCACTAATCTTTGCCCCGTGGTCTATTAAGTTTTGGCAAAGAGGAGTGATGGTCCTGTCGGAACCAGAAACCCTATAGCCCCGGTCCAAAAGAACACGAGCCATAGAGCTCATGCCAATGCCCCCAATGCCAATAAAATGTACTTCTTTAATATTATTAAAATCTATGTCCATAAAAACCTCTTATATTACATTCATATTACATTGTTTATTATACTATATACTTCTTTAAATTTCAATTAATATTGATTTGTGACCAACAATAGCGATATTAACCGTAAATTTTATTTTTCTTTTATAATGTATTATAATATAGAAAATAAATAAGAAGAAAGGAAGATTTAACATGCGTATTGGAATCTTAAGTGACACCCACGGGTCTTACGACGAATTTATGAAGGCCATTGAAAAAATGGGCAAGGTCGATTGCTACATTCACTTGGGCGACGTGCTCTACCACGGCCCCAGAAATGATTTGCCAGTTAAATACGACCCCAAGCGTTTGGCTGAGCAGATTAAAAATATGGACAACATTTATTTTGTCAAAGGCAATTGCGATTCTGAGGTCGACGAAATGGTCACAGGCAAAAACATCCACGAAAATTATCTGATTAAAGACTTTGGCGACGTGAGGATTTTTGCAACCCATGGCCACAGGGAATCTGAAGAAGATTGGATCCAAATGGCTGAGGCCAAATTTTGTGATTTTTTAATCACCGGTCACACCCACGTCAAGGTCAACCGTAAGACGGACACCGTCCACATTTTAAACCCCGGATCTACTACTATTCCAAAGGACGGAACTCATTCGTGTATGGTTATTGACGGGTATAAAATAGAAACTTACGAATAGTGAGTAATTTGTGGTTAAAATTGCGACTTTTTGCAGTGTTCGACTTTTTGCTCATTCCGCTGTACACTCTAGTACAGCTCACTCGTCAAAAAGTCTCAAGCTACAAAAATCCATCAATTTTCCCTCACAAATTAAAAAAGAGTACACCTGCGTCCTAAAAATTTATTTCACTTCGAAGCCCTAGCCCAAGAGAAAAATTTTTTACACAATCTAGTCCTTTTGGGTGATGTGTAAAAGGGAAAGGTAGATTTATAATATATATAGAAACAAAGAGAAAAGAATTTTTCCAACGGATATCTTTGTAGCCATGTAGCGTCTGGTTGCAGCCCTGCCCAAGAGAGCGAGTGATAACGATGCTCGATTAGATAGCAGCGACTCACGCAACTTGTTGCCCAAGAAAACAAAATTTTAGGTAGCGTCCGATTTATTTCGGACAAAAAAATTTTGTTTGATTGGTTGCAACAATCTGAGGAGAATCCCAGACATTCGGCGAATGTGATTGCCCCTTGTGGGTATGAACATTCGTCGTAAAAACAAATAGATTACGGATATTGATAAGAACGTTGTAACGGCGATCCTGAAATGGTCGCCATCTCGAACCCGGAGGCGTTCGAGACATTTCAAAAAAGGAGGATATTATGAACAATTTCGACACACAAACAGGCATGCCTATCAACATGGCCAAATCTGAATTTAAAGGCGGAGTATTTGATTACATGGGCAGACAAATTATCGGAGCTTTACTTACACTCGTTACGCTTGGACTCATGCTCCCATGGGCAATAGTCCTAATCAAAAAATGGGAAATCAACAACACCTACATTGAATGCAGGCGTTTGACATTCGACGGCACAGCAACACAACTCTTTGGCAACTACATCAAATGGTGGTTCTTCACTCTAATTACCTTTGGCATCTACGGATTTTGGGTCCACATCAGAATGAGACAGTGGGTAATCAAACATACCCATTTTGCATAAGATTTTTAAACAGCCAATTTATCTGGCTGTTTTTTTATTGCGAAAGGCTTTGCCTTATGGTTTACAATCGCTTAGTCTACCATAAAGGTAGACGCTACAATAACGATTGCAAATATTTATAGAAAAGCTCTTCATTGATAATTTCCCTCAAAAATGGTAAAATATAGATACTTATGGGAAAAAAATATTTAATTGGAATTATTTTAATAACGCTGGTCCTCCTCTTGGTGGGAATTTTTTATGCGGACGGAGTAAGCTCACTTAAGCTCGCCATAGAAAACCTGGAGCCGCGCTATGTATTTTTAATATTGGGACTCATGTTTGCCTATTGGCTTAGCCAGGCTATAATTATCATGCAACTGGCCCACAACCAAGGCCAAGCCATGAGCCTTTATGCAGCCTTTAAAACCTACATGATAGGCGAATTTTTTTCTGCTGTCACGCCATTTTCATCTGGCGGCCAACCCATGCAGGTCTTTTATATGAGTGGAATTGGAATTCCAACCGGCGTTTCGACATCGATTTTGGGAGTCCAACTTTTTTTCTACACTGTAGCCAGGCTGCTAATCACCTTTGCCCTTAGCATCTACCACGGAGATTTTTTCTACGCCCGCGGCTATGCCTTTACTTACATGCTGGTCCTGGGTCTAATAGTTGGTGTGGCCATGGTCGTCTTTATGGTCCTTGCCGCCTACAAGCCAGAGTTCGTCAAAAAAATCGTCCTGGGCTTTTATAAATTTTTGCTAAAGATAAAAATCCTAAAACCCAAAGACGAATTTGTAGAAAAAATCGAAGGGGAAATTGAAAATTTCAACCTAGGTCTCCAGACCTTTAGAGGCCAAAGCCTAGTTTTTTATATAATGATGATTGTGGAGAATGTCATCGGCTATTTGATATTCTATGCAATCACCTATTATATATTCGTATCCTACGGGGTCAGGCCGCCAAGCGTATCGCTCACCTTTGCCATATGTGCAGCAGTACAAATCTCCAGCGGCTACATCCCAATACCAGGAGCCAGCCTGGGGGCCGAAGGCATGTTCTATCTCATGTTTTCATCAATACTCCCCGATGGAGCGCCAATATTTTTGGTTCTCTTAACCTGGAGACTCACCACCTACTATGTAAAAATTCTCCTCACCTTCCCCTTTACCATTAAACTAAAAGAGGAAAAGCAGTTGAAAAATAATAAATAATAGTGTATAATGATAAGGTCCTTAGGGATAGATTAAAATAATAAATGAGGTGACTATGGAAATTACAAGTGTAAATGTCAGACTTATGGAAAACACAGGCAAGCTCAAAGCCGTATGCAAGGTTGTGATGGACGACGAACTCGCCATCCACGAACTCAAAATTATCGAAGGCATCCACGGCCTATTTATAGCCATGCCATCCAGACAAGTCAAAGACGAATACTTTGATATAGTCCACCCCGTCACCAACACCATGCGCAAGAAAATGGAAGAAGCCATCTTCAAGGCCTACGAAGCCGAACTTGCACGCGTGGAATAAGGGGCATTGGCGCAGCTGGGAGCGCGTTAGACTGGCAGTCTAAAGGTCAGGGGTTCGATCCCCCTATGCTCCACCAAGATTTAAGGAAGTCCAAAGACTTCCTTTTTTATTATTTTTTTACTCCTGAATTTTGCACACAAAAAATGCACCCGCTTGGGTGCATTTAAAAAGTTTTTATATTTTATCTTATATAAACATAGGCTTTTTCCGGAAATTCATAATCATGGGATGGTGTAACTAAAATCGTTATGTTAGATAATTTTGCCTTTTTGTCTCCGTTAAAGAGAGGAACCTCTGTAAGTGGTTTTTCTCCACTACTATTGATCTTACTTCCGTCACTATAGTTTGCAGAAACTGTAATAGTACCAATAACACGACTATTCTTTTTATCCACACTTGGAGCAAGTAAAGTCATCTTATCAATTCCTAAACCAACTTTTTTACCCGTATTAGTTATAAAGCCAAAATCTTTAACTATGCTTAAAATATCAATAGACTTTTGTCCAAAGCTTTCAGCATTTAAAAAATAAATTTTAGCATGATTTCCCATATAAAATTCTACCAATTCAGATTTTGCAAAGACCTCACTTTGCTCAGCAATTTTATTGTTGTTTGCCTCTTTATCCAATAACTCATATCTGCTAACTGGAAACAAAAGTTCCACTCCATCACCTTCTAAAACTAGGCATGTTACACCATCTTCGATGGATACTTTTAATTCGTCAAGTCTTATATCTCCTAAAATAAAATCTTCAAAGGACAAATCCCCAACTCTTTTTTTATCTGCCAAAAATTCCTTGATTTCTTCTGCTGTTGCGTTTGGATCTGTGGTCTTAACTTGGTCCTTCTTTTCTTCTTTCTTTTCTTCAGGCTTTTTGTCTTCAGCTTTTTCTTCTTTTTTGTCTTCAGTTTTTTCTTCAGCCTTTTCTTCAGCCTTAGCTTCTGACTTGGTGTCTACGATAATTGCTTGTGTTTCCTTGTTGTAGTCTACTATAAATCCTACAACTGGGCCTAGGTCACGGAGTTTTACATAGTTGTTTCTGTCGATTAAAGCTGCTTTGAGTTCAACTTCTTTGCCGTCAACCAAAATTGTATTTGTAACCATCTTGGCCTTGGTCTTGTCGTGCTTCATTTCTTGTAGGTCAGTGTCAAGTTTTTCGTATCCTTTGCCAAGTTCCAAAGCGATTTGCTTCTTTTCATTGTCAAAGATAACATTAAACTCTTTGTCTGTGCCATTTAATAAAGCCGCTAAATCTCTTAGCTTGTAGTAGTTGTTGGCATTGATCAAATATCCGCCAATCTTTACTTCTTCCCCATCGAGTTCGAATGGTTGGAAACTCTTTTGAGCTTCAGCCATTGGAGCTTCTTGTCCTTCAGCCCTTGCAATAGGTGCTAAAACCATCAGAATTGCAAGCGCAATTAGTAATACCTTTTTCATAAGTACCTCCTAAAAATATTATTACTTTAATCATAGCAAATAACAAATAAAAGTCAAGCTTTTTGTTGGATGAAAAGCAAAAAAATATGGCCAACATTAAGTCAGCCATTACATCGCTAGGCATATTTTTTTGTCTTTCACGAGAATATCGCTTAACTTTTTATAGATATATTTTGCATATATTTTATTCATCAAATCTAAAAGATGCTTTTATCTCTTCCATCATAGGTTTTAATTCTTCGATAAGTGCTTTAATCGCAGAAGATTCATTTTCATCTTCTGTAAAAAATTCAAAGTTCAAAATTTCTATATTTTCTTCTATCTTATCTTGGATAACATTATAAAATTTAATATTATATTTTTCCTCGGGAATTTCTATACTAAATCCATAATCATCATTATGATAAATCAACTTGTTAGCTTTATATATACCGTAAAGACTCTTTTCATAGTCTTCAATAATTTTTCTTTCTATTTCTTTTTGATGCTCTATCTCTTTTTTTAATTCATCAACTTCCATTTGTTGAATCTCTATTTGTTTTTTAAGGCTTTCTATCGCTGCTTGCTTTTCTATCTCATATTCATTTTGTGCATTCTCCACTTTCTTTTTTTCTACTTGCACATTCTTATCAACACAACCATAAAACAAAGAAATAAATATCAGAAATGCAAGTGCAATTAGTAATACTCTTTTCATAAGTACCTCCTAAAAATATTATTACTTTAATCATAGCGAATAATGAATAAAAGTCAAGTTATTTGTTGGATGAAGGCAAAAAAATGGCCACCGAATTGGTAGCCACATATACGTTTTTTCATTCACTTTTTTCAAATTTATTAATTATGTCTAATATAAATGTTATTGTTAAAATATATTCGGGCAATGCTTTTCGGTCCACATAAAGTGGACCCTACGTACGTTCTTAAAAATATCCGTAAATTCTCTTGATAATATACTTGCACTGGTATCTCGTAGGAAAATTTGATGAGAAAGGCGTGAGTCGCAGAAATTTTTCGTCTATAAATTTCTCTCTACTTTTAAATCACTCTAAATTTGTGAGGAAATTTCGATGAGATTCGAAGTGAAAGAAATTTTTTAGGACGCAGGTGTACTTAAGTGTACATCGAGGACTAAAAAAATTTTTCACGAGAATATCGCGAAATTAACCACAAATTTAACACGAAATACTATTTTTTGAGTTTGCGGACAGGAATGTGCTTGTCATCCTTCACCTGTTCAATCCTATCCGCTGACAGCACAACCCCATTCCACGAAACCAGCAGCACGATTAATATCGTTACAAAATCGTACTTATAGGCACCTGGTCCTTTGAAAACGAAGTTTGTTAGGACTAGGCCAATCACGTGAAAGATTACTGCCAGTGGCAGGCCTTTTTTGTAGGCCTCGTACCTGTCGACTGGGTTTAAAAATGAAGACCTTTTGAAATTAAAGCCACGACCATTTTTCATAAGCAAAACAAATAAGATCAAAAGGGTTGTCACATAAGTGATATTTATAATTATCTTGCTGGTCCTATTGAAATCTGAAGTGTCGATCACCTGGGTCAAAAGAGCTGTGCCCATCAAATAGATGACAGCAATTATAGTAATTAATTTTTTTGCATTTAATTTTCTCATACTAGTGGCTTGTATTCGCCGTACCCCCTTTCGTCCATTTCCTCGTAAGGGATAAAGGTGATGGCTGCACCGTTGATGCAGTACCTAAGTCCGCCTTGGTCGGCAGGCCCGTCATTAAAAACGTGGCCCAAGTGGTTGTCGCCGGCCCTGCTTCTGACTTCGGTCCTAATCATGCCGTGGGAAGTGTCTTCCAAATAATTTATTTTGTCTTGCAAGATTGGCCGACTAAATGATGGCCAGCCGCAGCCTGCATTAAATTTTGTGGACGATGCAAAGAGGGGCTCGCCCGTAATCTTGTCAACGTAAATTCCCCGCCTGTATTCGGCGTTTAATTCGCTGGTCCCTGCGCGCTCAGTCTTGTCTTCCCGCATAACCGCGTATGAGAGCTCGTCCATCTCGGCTTTTAATTCGTCGTCTGATTTCATTTTATAGTCGCCCACAATGAGCGGCTCATCTGCCATAGCCAAATTTACATGGCAGTAGCCTGTAGGATTTTTGTCCAAATAATCTTGGTGGTAGTCTTCGGCCTTGATGAAATTTTTTAGTGGCTGAACTTCCACAGCCAGTTCGCCAAGTTTTTCTTCAAAGTACCTATAGACTGACATGATTGCTGGCAAATCGCCTTCGTCTGTATAATAAATTCCAGTCCTGTATTGCCTGCCCCTATCTCCACCTTGCTTGTTAACTGACTTTGGATCGATAATCCTAAAGTAGTGGAGGAGGATTTCTTGCAGGGAAATTTTTGAAATATCATAAATTATTTTCAAAGTTTCCGCGTGATCAGTCGCGGACACCTCATGGTAATTGGTGTAGTCTGTATTGCCGTTGGCGTAACCAACTTCTGTATCCTTGATGCCAGCGATTTTTTTAAAGTAGCCTTCCGTCCCCCAAAAACATCCAGCCGCCAAATAAATTATCCTATGTTTCATAAGTCCTCCTTATTTGTCCAAGAGCTTTTGTAATTCTTTGGCCAGTTCAAAGTACTCGTAGACTTCCAAAAACTCGACTTCGCCTGCGTCTACAGCCCGGCCAATGTCCGTATCGAATGGAATTTCTGCAATCCTCTTTAGGCCTGGGCGTTCGTCGTACTTGCCAAATAAATATTCTTTTTCTCCGCAATTTTTGCACCTGTAATAAGCCATGTTTTGAACTTCGCCAATTAAATTTTGGTTGAGTCTTAGGGCCATCTCAACGGCCTTATCAACTGCCACATTGGCCATCTTGGATGGGGTCGACACAACTATGACTCCGTCAACATTATATGATTGGTAAATGGTAAGTGGGACGTCGCCAGTTCCCGGTGGCATGTCCAGAATTAAAAAGTCCAAGTCCCCCCAATTAATTTTGGAATAAAAATCCGAGAGCACATTCATAAGTACGGGCCCCCTCCAAATTACTGGGTCAGTCTTGTTTGGCAAGAGCAAATTCATAGACATGAGGCTTATGCCAGTGTCGGTTACATTTGGATAGAGCTCGGTCTCCGTCCCGTGGGCCAGGTCTTCAACGCCAAAAATTTCTGGAATGGATGGACCTGTTAAGTCGCAGTCCAAGATGCCGACCTTGAGTCCCAGCTTGTTTAAGTGTGTTGCTATCAAGCTCGATGTGAGCGATTTGCCAACGCCGCCCTTGCCGCTTACAACAGCGAGCGTGTATTTTATCTTTGAATTTTCATTTAAATTAAATTTTTCTACTTGCATATTAATCCTTCTTTATCATAGCTATGGCCAGGGCCTCGATCGAAAGCCCTTGACCGCTTGCATCCATCTTTTCTTTTGTGGTGGCCTTGATGGCGATTTGACTAATCTCAATTTCAAGGGCACCACTAATATTTGCCTTCATCTTTTCTATGTGGGGATTTAGCTTTGGCTCTTCGGCAATTACTGTCGAGTCGATATTGCCAATAATGTAGCCAGCATCGTCCAATTTTTTCTTAACTTCTTTTAATAATTTAATAGAAGAGATTCCCTTGTATTTGGGATCGGTGTCAGGAAAATAATAGCCAATATCCCTGAGACCAGCCGCACCCAAGAGGGCGTCCATAATGGCGTGGACCAAGACATCCGCATCGCTGTGGCCCAATAGGCCGTCGTGGTCTCTGAGCTCCTCCCCACCTATAATTAGCGGCCGCGACTTTTCAAAAACGTGAATGTCGTAGCCTTGTCCAATTCTAAACATTAATTTTAATTCTCCTTTAATGACTTCCTAAAAAGTTCCGCCAGGACCAAGTCCTCTGGCGTGGTAATTTTTATATTGTCGTAGGACCCCATGACCATGGTAACCTGGAGGCCAAATTTTTCCACCAGGGACGAGTCGTCGGTCCCCTCTATATTTTCTCTCTCTGCATAAATATAAGCCCGCCGCAAATCTTCCGCATAAAAAATCTGCGGAGTTTGAGCCGCCCAAAGTAAGGCCCTCTTTGGCGTCAGATAGACCTTGTTGGACCCGTCATCAAAGACGTTCTTGATCGTGTCCTTGACCGGAACGCCAACCACGACTGCCCTGAGCTCAAGCATCTCTTCTATGGCCGAGTCAATTGTCTCCACATGGACAAAGGGCCGGGCCCCGTCGTGGCTAAGGACAATATCCACATCGTCTGATAAAATTTTCAGGCCGTTTTTTATGGATTCCTGGCGAGAAGATCCACCTTCGACCAGGGCGACCACTTTTTTAAAGCCGCCCGGCTCAATAATATTTTCGCGGACATAATCGATCTCCTCCTTGCGAGCAAGGACAATAATCTGGTCCACGTACTTGGATTTTTCAAATTTATTTATAGTGTGGGATAAAATTGGCTTACCGTCTATGAGGAGGAAAGTTTTGTTGATATCTGACTTCATCCTATTACTCATCCCAGCAGCCGCAATTAAAACCGCCACCTTCATCGATTCAATCATAGTTCACCTAAACAATTTTAACAAAAATCATCCGCCCAGCCGAAGTTTGCAAAACACTGGTAACCTCCACGTGTTGGATGGTATCGACCAGTCCTGATCCATCTTCGACCACGACCATGGTTCCGTCGTTTAAAAATCCAACGCCCTGACCAGCTTCCTTGCCCTGACGGACAATTTGTAAATCAAATCTCTCGCCCGGCAAAACCACTGGCATAAGGGCAGTTGATAAGTCGTTTATATTAAGGACGCGAATGCTCTTGACTCCTGCGACCTTGTTTAAATTGTAGTCGTTGGTCATGACGACCCCGCCCTCTTTTTTGGTGAGTTCCAAAAGGGCCAGGTCAACCGTGGTCTTCTTGTCCTTTTCGTAATCCACAACCCGGACTTGGTCTTTGAACTCGTGGGTCATTTGATTTAAAATATCCAGGCCCCGCCTGCCTTTTTCCCTCCGCATAGAGTCGGCCGAGTCCGCAATAAATTGGAGCTCTTCCAAGACAAAAGATGGCACAATGAGGTCCCCATCAATAAAACCAGTTCGCATGGCATCCAAAATCCGCCCGTCAATAATAACAGAGGTATCCAAAAACTTCTTACTAGCCTCAGTCCCTGCCGACTTGTATTTTCTGATATAAGCCTCCAGATCATCCTTGCGTCTGACGGCGATGGCCATTGAGACCATAATAACTGTAATGTAAATAACAACTGAAAGAATATCCACAAGAATTGGAATCTTGATCCCAGAAATTATTTTAACAGCGATATATGAAAGGCCCAGGCCAATCAAAAGTCCTACAGTCCCCAGTATAACATCGAGGACGCTGAGCTTTTTGATGTCGCTATCCAATTTGTCAATTAATTTCCTAACCCGGTCAATGAAAAATTCAGATGATAAATAAAAAATAATAAAAAATACAATAACAGCTGCGGCATAAGTCGCAATTTCATATCCCAGTTTAGGAAATTCAAACTTAATTAGAGAAGTTACAAGCAGGACCAAACCATAGCCTATAACTCCTCCCAAAAGGGCAATTAGCCACTTAATTATTTTTCTTGCCATAATAACCTACTCTAAAATGCACTCTTCAATTCGCTTGATTGCAGTGGCCTCGTCAACATCGTAGGCCATGATGATCTCGCTCAAAAGTAAATTCATAGAATTGGTCAGCATCCGCCTATCTCCACCCGACAAATTTCTCTCACGGCTAAGAAGAGTCAGGTCGCGAACAACCTCGGCCACCTCTAAAATATCTCCTGACTTGAGCTTTTCAAAATTATTTCTGTGTCTCTTGGACCAATTGCCATTGGTCTTTTTGGCTTCGGCCTTGAGAGTTTCCAAAATCCCGTCCAGCTCGTCCTTCTCAATAATAGGACGCAGGCCCAAGTCTTCGGCCTTGTCAACTGGCACGGAAACCACAACCTCGTTTACAGGAATCTTGATCGTGTAATAGTCTTTGACCTCACCCAAAAGCTCCTTCTTTGAAATTTCGGTGATAACTCCCGCCCCATGCATAGGATAGGAAACCTTGTCACCAATATTAAACATAAAACACCTCCTTATGTGTGTATGTAATAAAAATTTATCAATGTAATTTTGCTTACAATACGCCTTCTATACCATTGATACCCAAAGAGCAAGCAAATTACCCAAAAGGCATTTACGGTTAATTTGCGGTTAAAATTGCTATGAGATTCTAGGTGAAAGAAACTAAAAAATATGGCCGGAATAAACCGGCCGCTACAACGCTTCGCGTATTTTTTAGTTTTTCACAAGAAGGTCAAGAAATTAACCGCAAATTACTGTAAATTGCGGCGTAGCCTATCAATGCCTATTGCCCCCAAGGGTGCCGTAATTAAAATCCCCATAACAGCCACCGACAAAATAATATTGCCAGATGATAGACCTGCTGCCAGTGGTACTGAGCCGATAGCCGCTTGGACTGTGGCCTTGGGCAGGTAGGCAGCGACTGTAAAGAGTTTTTCTTTTGCGTTAAGCGGAGTTTTGATCAGGGAAATTAAAACGCCGATTGACCTTATGGCTAGGGCGATAAATATCATGAGGATTGCTGAAAAGCCAGCACTCAATGTATATCTGATGTCCACGGCTGCACCGACTAGGACAAAGAGCAAAACTTCTGCTCCTATCCATAGTTTGCCAAATTTTTCTGACAGCCTGGTGGAGACTTGGTCGGTCATTTTTACTCTTAACATGCTAGCCATTGACACGATTGCGAGGAGTCCAGAAATGGCAACTACATTTGCAAGTTTTTCTTCCAAGGCCATTATAATAAATGAGATGGCGAGGATGATTATAAGCTTGGTGGAGTTTCTAATCATCCGATCCTTATTAAAAGCGTTTTCAAAAAAATAATACAAGATATAGCCGATTATGGCTCCAAAAATTATGCCGAGTATAATTGAGATGGGCACATTTAAAAACTGAATTGCATTTAGCTTTCCACCCTGGGCCATGGACAAAAAGCTGGTGAATAAAACTATGACGAAAATATCATCGCAAGATGCCCCGGCCATTATCATTTGCGGAATGCCTTTTTTGGTCCCGATATTGTTTTCAATCATATAAACCATGCGGGGGACGACGACAGCAGGGCTAACTGCTGAGAGGACACTACCCATGAGGGCTGCATCGATAAGAGATATGCCGAAAATCTTTGGTGCAAAAATTACATAGGCCATGATTTCAAAAGTCGCTGGCAAAAATGAAAGCAAGATTGCCGGCCGGCCAACCTTTTTTAAATCAGCCAAGTCAAGGGAAAGTCCGGCCTTAATTAAAATTATAATGAGGGCCATCTTGCGTAGGTCGGCAGAGATATTTAAAATAGACGGGTCAAGTAAGTCCAAGACAAAGGGTCCCAGCAAAATTCCCGTGACCAGCATGCCCACGATTGAAGGCAATTTTATTTTCTTGCAAATGGCGCCAAGGGCAAGGCCGACTAACAAAATTAATCCAAGTGATGTTAACATAATTCCTCCTAAAATAAAAAAACCGATTTCCCCCACAGAAAATAATCCTGCAGAAGTCATCAGCCTAAGCGGTTTTGGTCAGTGACCAGGGAGAACTTCATCTCCGATATTAATTTTATTATAGAATAAAGATAGGGGCTTGTCAAGAAAGCAAAAAAGCAAGGGCCCTCAAGCTCTTGCTTTTTTAATCTTTTCTAATATTTAATTCCCAGATGTTCCAAGATTTTTACTAAATCTTCCCTTCCAATAAAGCTGGTCTTGTCTTCGATTTTGAAATCCTTCATCTCAATAACCATATCGTCAATTTGCATTTCCTTACGGTCATTGTAGATGATGACTTTCTTGTCGGCCTTTGTGATCTCGGTGGTATTGGTATCTCTGATCCAATTGACTTCTGCACCCAGACCTTCAAGGGCCTTTCTCAGATAATAAGTGTCAGCTGTTTTTTCATAGGCCTTTAGGACATCCTTTTCATCTGGAACTTTGCTTTCGTCAGTTTTTTTCTCGTCGGTTTTTTCTTCGTCAGCAATTCCTTTTGTATTTAGGATTTCAATTTTTTCTGGGGCTGCAATCGGTGGAATGCTCCTGGTTGCGATTGTGTAGAGAACTAATAGTTCGCTTGGCAAAAAGTCCTTTTCTTCTTCGCCTGCAAAGTTCTTTGCTTTCACCTCTTCGCCTAAATTTAAATCCAATCTATTGCCTATGCCGTGGCCGTCTTTATCAAAATAATCCACATCCATGGAAAATTTTGACTCGTCCACATTTACCCCGATTACATCTGGTGTCATTTGTGCCGGTAGAGAAAGCATCATTGGCGTGTCGGCCCTGTAGAAGTATTGGATTTTTTCGCCCTTTTTGAACTTGTAGCCTTCGACAAATTCGCCAGTCTTTAAATCAACCACTCTTGTCTTTACATATAAAAACACTTCCTTTTCGCCCATGTCGCCCTTGTCCATATCGTTTTCAACTAAGATTCCCTCATAGTCGCCCTCTGGGACATTTGTGATTGTGGCAAATTTCATTTCGTATTTCATAGTCATTGGTTTTTCCTCGCTTTCCTTGGCAAATGACAGGCTGGTAAAAACCATGACAAGAGCCAAAGTTATAGATAAAATTCTTTTCATATTGCATCTCCTTTTTAATAACAAATATAAGCATACCGCTTTATATCAGTACAAGTATTTTAACACAAAGGGATTTTATTTTCAAATTAGAATTCAATTTAAGCAACATTTTATTTGTGAGCTTGTAGCGTAATGGAAAAAATCTACGGTTGATTTTTTGTGAGTTTAATGAGAATTTATAATTTATTTTTCATTTCTTAATTTGCGAGGAAAAATTGATGAATTTTTGTAGCTTGAGAGATTTTGACGAATGAGGCGTACTAGAGTGTACGTCGGAATGAGCAAAATGTCGAACACTGCAAAAATTCGCAATTTTAACCGCAAATTATAGCTTTTATTTCTCTCATATGTTAAAATTAAAGCACACAATAAATATATACACGAGGTGATTAAATGAACATAGGAATCCTAGTTGCAGTAGAATTTGATGCTTTTTACAATATATATGGCGAACCCCTTGAAAGATACAAGCATGGGGGCTTTGAGGTTTTAAAATACCATATCCACGGCAAGGACGTTTTCGCTTGCCCTTCAAAGGCTGGGCAAATTCGTGCGGCCATAGCCATGACCCTCCTTCTTGACTTTTACAAGTGCGAGACCATCATCAACTACGGTGTGGTCGGCGCCCTTAGTAACCAAGAAGTCGAAGAGCTTGCAGTGGTCGAGAGCGTTTGCCACTACGAATGGGACACAACAGACGCAGACGGCGGACCCAAGGGCAAGTACGAGGCCTTTGACGAAATATTTTTCAAATCCACACCAAGGCTCGTGGACCTGGCACAAAAAATCGATCCGCATTTAAAAAAGGTCAAGCTGGCTTCAGGCGACAAATTTGTGGCAGGCCTTGAGGCAAAGACAGCCCTCCGCGAGGAATGGGGCTGCGATATCGTAGATATGGAAGGGGCGGCCATAGCCATCTCATCAAAACTCTACGGGGCCAACTTTGTCATGATAAAGGCAGTTTCAGACGCCCTCACCGAAGGCGGAGCAGAATTTTACGACAACTTCGAACGCGCATCCAAGGTCGCAGTAAAAATCATCGACGACCTGATAAGAGAAATTTAATATTAAATTTAAGCCCTGGCCTTTTGGTCGGGGCTTTTTGCTTACAAAAAATAATTTTCATATTTAACACAGATTTAACATTCCTGTGTTAACATCTAGGTAAGTGTTGTGGCAAGCGTCGATTGACTGGTCTTTGAATGGACGAAAAATCTACGCGACCACTTGATTTCCTAGATTTAGTTTTAAACAAATTCAAGGAGGAAAAAATGAAATACGGAATTATAGACATTGGTTCAAACACCATCCGCCTGATAATTTATCTGGTGGACGAAGATAAAAATATTACAAGACTCAACGACAAAAAGTATGTGGCAGGTCTGGCCTCTTATATAAAAAAAGGTTTTCTAACCAAAAAAGGCGCGGACAAGCTGGTTGGCGTTTTAAATAAACTCTACAAACTCTGTGACACCTTTGGAGTGGACAAGGTCTACCCCTTTGCAACCGCGTCTCTCCGCAATATTAAAAACTCAGACGAAATCTTAAAATTTGTTGTGGATTACACGGGCAGAGAAATCGACCTTGTCTCAGGCAAGGAAGAAGCAAGGCTTGGCTACCTGGGCATTAGAAACGATTTCGATATGAAAAGCGGCTACATCTTTGACATCGGCGGCGGATCTACAGAAATTACCCTGATCGAAAACGGCCAAGTGACCTCGTCAGTTTCTATGGCTATCGGATCCCTGTCCCTATACAAGGACTATGCAAACGGCATTATCCCCAAAAAATCGGAGGCAGTAAAGATGCAGGCCAAGGTCCTGGCCCATTTGAAAAAATGCAAGATAGTGAGAAAGAAAAATTCTCTGGCCTACGGAATTGGCGGCACCATAAGGGCCTGCGGCAATGTATCCATGGAGCTCTTTGACCTGCCAACCGCAAATGAACTTGACCGCGATATTTTAAATGACCTCTACCAAATGATGATGGAGGAGAAAAAATCTGCCCTTACAAAAACATTGCAAGTAAACCCTGCTAGAATTCACACCATCACTCCCGGTATGATAATCCTACGTGAGCTTATGAAATATTTTAATTTAAAAACCCTCTATATCAGCGACCATGGTGCAAGAGAAGGTTATTTATCAAAAATTTTAGAATAGGAGACGAAATGCAAGAAAAAGACAAAGAAGAACTCTACAATTATACCTACAATCGCGAGCTTTCCTGGCTGGGCTTTAACGAGCGAGTCCTCCGCGAAGCCTTGGACGACAACAACCCGGCCTACGAAAAATTAAAATTCATTGCTATTTTTAACAGCAATCTAGACGAGTTTTTCAACGTGCGTGTGGGATCTTTAAACGACTTGTCGCTCTTAAAAGACCCGCCTGCCGACAACAAGACTGGCCTCAGCCCAGATGAACAGCTGGATTTGATTTACAAGAGGACTGGCGAACTTCTCAAGGAAAACGAAGACCTCTACAAAAAAGTTATGAAAGACTTGGGAGAAAAGGGCATTCACTCCTACAAGTACGCCGACCTAAGCGAAAAGCACAAGGCCTATGTGGACAAGATCTACACTGACCAAATCGAACCCATCTTGGCCCCGCAAATCATAAACAGCTTCCACCCCTTTCCCTTTATCGAAAACAAAAACATTTATATAATCTGCGAGCTGGATGATGACGGCGAATACAGCCTCGGCCTCTTGCCAATTCCCTACGCCCTTCCAGATTTTTATATGCTAAGCGACAAGGAGTGGATTAGGACCGAAAGCATTTTAAAGGCCAAGGTCGACAAAGTTTTCTCCTTTTACAAGGTCAAAAAATCTTACATTATGAACCTGCACAGGAATATGGATTTAAATTACGAAGACCACCGGGAAGACGAGGCCATCGATTACAAGATGCAGATGAAAAAGCTTTTGAAAAAGCGGACCCGCCTGCAAGTTTTGCGTGTAAATACGGACAGCCCCTTAGAAAAAACTACCAAGGAATTTTTAAAAGACCGTTTAAATATCAAAGATCACCAGTTCTTCACCTACACCAGCCCCTTTAATATGGGCTATGTCTTTAAACTTGAAAACAATTTAAAATCCGTTTGTGATCCAAACCTATTTTACGATTCATTTTCGCCCAAGCTTGGGCAGATGATCGACCAAAATAAGTCCATGTTCGAGCAAATCGAAGAACGCGACCGCCTTTTGATCTATCCATACGAGGACATAGACAGCTTTTTAAAACTCTTGGAAGAAGCCGCCGAAAACCCCGATGTAATTTCAATTAAAATTACCATTTACAGGTTGGCAAAAAACTCCAAGGTCGTAAAACACCTTTTAAAGGCCAGGGAAAGCGGCAAAGAAGTCACCGTAATATTAGAACTCCGTGCGCGTTTTGACGAGGAATCCAACATCAACTACTCGCAAACCCTTTACGACGAAGGCTGTACTATCCTCTACGGAACCGAGGACTACAAGGTTCACTCCAAGGTCTGCCTGATTACCTACAAGGACGCATCCGGCAATATAAAATACATCAGCCAAATCGGGACCGGCAACTACAACGAATCCACTTCCAAGCAGTACGCCGACATTTCCCTAATGACCGCCCACCCAGGTATAGGCAAAGATTGCAACAATTTCTTTAACCACATCAATCTGGAAAATGTAAACCACGTTTATGAAAATATTTTGGCAGCCCCCTACACTTTGAAGTCTTCCATACTGGAAAAAATGGAAAGGGAAATCAAAAAAGGCAAGGACGGCAAGTTGTTTTTAAAATGCAATTCCGTAACCGACAAGGAAATTATTAAAAAACTCTCCGAGGCCTCACAAGCAGGCGTCGATGTACGGATGATCGTCCGCGGCATCTCCTGCATCCGCCCACAAGTCGAAGGCTATACGGATAACATCGAAATCAAATCCATAGTCGGCAGGTACCTGGAGCACGCCCGAGTCTATATCTTTGGCGACAACGAAGAAATCTACATCGGCTCAGCCGACCTCATGACCCGAAACCTCATCAGAAGGGTTGAGGTCATCATTCCAATTTACGACCCCGCCATCAAGGAAAAAATCGTCGAATACATGAACATCCAGTGGCTTGACAACACAAAGGGACGCATGATAAATAGCCAGGGCAAATACGAAAAAATCTCCGTCACTCCTGGTGAAGACTTGATTAACTCCCAAGAAGCCATGATGGAACTGGCCAAAAACCGCCAGCCAAAAGCTGACCCAAATTCAAAAAAGAATAAAAAAGTAAAGGCAAAGAAAAAAGAAAAATGGCTGGATAAAATCCGCCAACTCTTTAAAAAATAATCCACATATAAGACTTAAACAAAAGACCGGCTGATAAATAAAAATCAACCGGCCTTTTCTTTCTTAAAAATTCCAAGAAAAAAGAAAAATTCGGTCCACATTTTCCTTGAGAATTGTTGCCAATCGGTCAATTTCTTGGCGACCATTTGCGTACGAGGCGGAAGTTGTAGAGGTTACCTTTATGGTAACCACCGCCTCGTGTGCAGGGATCGCCTCTACGGGAAATTGACCTCTTGGGCGTGGCTGCAAGTGGACCCTGCACGCTTCGCCTTATTTTTCTTTTTTGATTAAATATAAATTAATGCTTACCCTTCATTTTAAAAATTTCCCTGACCATGGGGAGGGATCCGCAGCACAAGACAATATCCTTTTCACTAGCCTTGTCCACAGCCCACTTATAGGCCTCGCTTAAATCTGGGATGACTTGGATGTCGTCTTTATATTTCAAAGCCTCAGCCCTTATATCCTCGATATTGCAAGAATGATTTGGATCCTCTATTTTTGTTATTGCAAAATCATCCGCCAATCCGCAGATTTTTTCCAAAACATAAGGGTCGATCTTCTGGCAAGTATAAAGGACTACCAGCCTGTCATAGATAAAGAGTTTCAAGGCCTCAGCCAAAGCGTCAACCGCCGCCGGATTATGGGCATCGTCGACCAAGACGCGGGGATGCTTAAAGGCAAGTTGCAAACGCCCATCGGACTTGGCCGTGTAAATGCTCGGCCTAATAATCTCGGTATAGACTTTAAAATCGCCCTTAAAATGATCTAAGACAAGCATGGCAAGGGCCGCATTGTACATCTGATGGATGCCGATCAAGCTCGTTATCATCCCAGTATAGTGGAGATAATGAAAGTCCGTTTCGTGCTCATTGATGGCATCGACAAAGACCTCCTCCTTTTTAAAAGTGTAATAAGGAGCCTCATTTTCCTCGGCAATGTCCCTTAAAATTTTATCAATCTCATCCTCTTGTGGGTAGGCAAAAACTGGGCAGTCTTTTTTAATTAGAGTCCCAATATTTTTTGCGACTTCTTCAGGAGTCTCTCCCAAACCTGCAGCCTTATCCACAGAAATACTTGTGATTACAGTGGCAAAAGGCGAGCTCACGATATCAAAAAGATCCGCCGACTTGTGGGCCGCAAATTCAACCACGGCAAAGTCCACTTTTTCCTGGCAAAAATAAATAAACATTATAGCCATCAAAATATCTTGGCAAGAGACCTTTAAGCCCTCCTCATCCAAAGAAGCAATCACCGGACGCAAGCTATCAATATAAAACATAAAGCGTTTTTTGGGAATGCTTTCATAATTAATGGAAATGGCGTTATTTATCTCGCCCAAATAAGGATCTATAAAAAGCCCACAGGAACCCGTCTTCCGTAAATTATTAGTCAGGAAATTACAAACTGACGACTTGCCATTGGTCCCGCCAACAGCAATTACCTTTAACTTGTCCTGAGGATTGTCAAAAAATTCCAAGAGTCTCCTTAAGCCCTGACCATTAGAAAGACCCACCCGCGAATTTAAAAAATCCGCGTAAGCTCCAAAATCCACCTCGTCATAATCCTCATCCTTAAAGTCTAGATTTTTTACATCATCAATAGAAAAATCTTTCATCCCATCACCCCTTTCGTATAATACACTAATTTAATTTTATCAAAAAGAATAAAATACTTCAAGAAAAAAGCCTAGGATTTGCCCCAGACTTTAATTTTTCCTTTAAATTGTTTTATAATTTAATTTTCTCAACAATATCTGCAATCCACTTTGCAAACTCTATAAATACTCAAGCGATTACATGGCAACTTTACCTGTAGCTCCTGTAATAAGAATTATTTCTTTCATTATCCCGACCTGTTAAATCTAAACCCTGGTTAAGGCAACCATTATTAGCGCTTGGATACTTGGACTCATCCCACTTATGAGTTTCGCTCATAGTCCTATCGTCGATTAGAAAATACTTGTACCTAAGCATCTCCCTGCCATCAGTTGTAACAGAGTCATCCCAGGTTGCATCCAAGTGGTAAAGTTTCCCATCGATTTCAACTAAGTTCCAAACGTGATTTTGCCATCCAAAACCCCTATTATTATTAACATCACCATGAATAAATTGTGTTTTTAAACCTGCTTCTCTAGCTATAAGATCAAAACTCGTTGCATAAGCACTGCATACACCTTTGCCATATTTAAATATTGACAAAATCTCAAAAGCAGTTATCCCATTGCCCATTTGATAATTTTTAGAATAATACTGGTCATAGGCATAGCTGGTGTTGTTTACAAGCCAGTCGTGGATGTACTTAGCCTTTTCATAATCACTCTTGTACTGGACTTCCCTCACTATATCTTCTATAATACGCCTATAGGAAGCCGCCTCTTCCTTTGAAATCACATAATTAAATTTTTGTTTAGTCTCATAGTGATTTGCATAGCCACCATCTGACCTAACGCCTAAAAACAAAGGACTATCTGCAACTTCAGTGTAAATATCCATAAAAGATTTATCGGTCCCAGCATATATACTATTATCATAGGTAATCTCGAAGGATGGTTCTTGATTTAAAATTGTCTTTATAAATTTCTCCTTGGCCTCCTCGTAAGTGGCGACATAATTTGGGGAAGCCTTGGCTTCAGCAACTTTTCTTTCGTGCTCCATAGCCTCCAACTCTTCTTTTGTAGGCTCTTTTTTAGCTTGGTTAGCCTGGCTAGTAATGCCCATCATAGTTTTTACTTGGTCGACAGCTTGATTCATTTGGCCAGCTAGCTCTTCATTAAAATTATCATCAATGGGAACAGAATTAAAGTCAAAAGACAAAAGACGATTTTCCTTAGCTTGGGCCAATTCGGCCTTGTTTACGTAAATCCCCTTGACATTTAGCTTATAAAGAATAGTCGCAGCCTCAGCCCTAGATAGAGGCTTGGCTGGATTTAAATAATTGTAATCATCGCCTTGGATAATTCCCATATCCTTTAAGACCAAAATATCCTCGGCCCTCTTAATGCTGGCATTATCATTAAAAGTCAAGTTAGAAGTCGGAGTATAATTTGGGAAAAGCTGGCCCAAAAGCCCAAAGGCCTCGTCCCTTGTAATAAGCGACTGACCCTGAAAAGTGGAATTATTTTTAAGAAGTCCCGTATTTACCAAATCGTTCAAATAAACATAAAACCAATCATCAGCCTTCACATCATAGTAATTAAGGGTATCAGGATAATTGTCCAAACCCTTAAACTTGCTAATAATGGTCACGTATTCAGACCTGGTAATCTTTTTATCAGGCTTAAAAGTTCCATCCTCATAGCCAGTAAAAATATTATTTGCAGCCGTCCACTCAATATAATCTTTGGCCCAGTGGCCATCAATATCCGAAAAACTCGCCGCCTCAGCCCAGCCACCCAGGGCCAAGCCCAAAACGAAAACGACCAAGAAAAATCTCCTCTTCATCTCATCCTCCTATTTTTTAAATGAAAGTACTTATCTACTATATGCTTATATTATAGTTAAAAGATTTTTCTGTCAATACAGTAAAAGCATTTAAATTTCACTTGTAAGATTAAAGAAAATGTTTTTAAGGATTGTACTTACTATTGCCAAGCTAAGTAATACAAGATATAGTGGTCGAGTGATTTAAAAATCAAATATATCTTTAAAAAAATTTTTTATCTTACTGTGTTAAGCATATTTAATTTTTCCCAAACAAAAAAGAGGCCGAAGCCTCTTTCTTAAAAACTATTTACCTGTACAGGTCTCTTTGAAATCTAACTTGGTCGACCTTTGTCTTGTACTCGTCGTTGTTCAAGATTTCCTTGTAGGTCTTGATGTCTTCGATAGCGGTTGTTGGCCCGTCATCGTAAGTTGCATGGTTTACCCAGAGGTCATAATTTGTGTCCTTGTTATCGTAATTTACAAAATAAGTGTTAGCAGCTGTTAGGATTTCGTAGTAGGACCACATATCTTTGTTTATGTCTTTGAAAGTGTTTAGGCTATCAATATATTCATCGATATATCTTTGGTCGACAGGTCTGGCAAATGCCTTGTTGGCAATGGCCACTACTTCTTCACGAGTGATTACCTTGTCTACATCAAAAGCCTTTGTGCCGTCTTGGTAAATCTTTAACCAGCCTTCCTTGGCTGCAGCATTTACTTCTGCCCTTGCCCAGTGGTCGTCTCTCATGGTCATGATGTTTTCCATTGAGTCGCTTAACTTTTGGAAGCGTTTCAAGGTTGAAATCAATTCGCCTTGGGTGATTTCTCTGGTCGGTTCAAAGTTGCCCATGTCTGTTCCCTTGAAGATGCCTGCGTTTGTTACTCTGGCAACAGCCTTTGCATACCAAGCGCTTTCATCTACGTCAGGATAATTTACATGTGAGTCATCAAAGTAAGTCTTGTCATAGTCCAGAGCCCTTGCAAAAATTTCTGCAATCTCTGCCCTTGTGATTCCCTTGAAAGGCATAAAGTCGCCTTCATTACCCACTACATACCATCTGTAAAGATCAAAAGTTTTTTCTTCTGGTTTGGATTTTTTGTTGAGGTAATCAGGACTTGGATCATACCAGTAACCAGGATCGTATGGCTCAGGCTTTGGTTCTTCTGGCTCTTCTTCCTTAAAGACATAAGATAACTTTACTGGGTCTTTAACTGTACTTTCTTCAATTCCTAAATCTGATTCTAACTTAACTGTATGTCCAAATGCACTAACACTTCCTGCTGATGCAAAAACATGACCTTGTATAGATCCAGTTACCTTAATATCTTCTTTTCCTTCACCCTCTGCAAGGGCCTTGGCTTTTTTATCAGAAATCCTAATGATATCCTTGTTTTCAAGTTCATCTTCAGATCCCATAACTCTTAGGGTCATATTAGAAATAATTGTTTCAGCAATGGTCTTGCCTTCATCTGGTGTAATAGCACTTTCAGGGATTCTTTCACCATCTGCCTTTTTGTGACCAACCTCATTACTTTCCCACTCTCTCAATACAACCCTAACTGTGATATTTCTATAATTCTTCTTGTTCCCATCTTTATCTTCATATACTGTGTTAACTTTGAATTTTGTTTTTGGGTCATCATTTTTTACATTTGATTTAAAGATATCACTTGTATTTAAAGCAACTTTTTTGCCTTCTTCATCAATGCCAAAGGCGTATAGGGGTCTCCAAGAATAGCTTTTAAATTCTAAATTTAAATTATCAGGAATTACTAGGCCATCATCATCGCCAAAGTTCATATTTAAGTCAACATGGGTATAACCAGCAGCTTCTCCATCAGCAATTGGAAAACCTTCGGTTAAATCGTCTTTCTTGTATCTATCAAAGTAATCATAGCTTAAATTAGGTCTCAACGCATTACTGCCAGCCTTATTTCTATATGCAAGCATAGCAACAACCCAGTCCATTTGGAATTCAGCCTTTAAAGTAACTTCATTTATCGTCTTGTCATCATCTGTCTCTTTGTAATAATCAACAATTTTATCGCCTGACTCATGGTTTTCAGTATTTTTTAATACATCCTCAGGCTTTACATTTTTATTGATAGTTACTTTATTGTCATTTATTCTATTTCCTAGATTTTGGACTATTCCTCCTAAAGCTAATTGTGAAAATGGATCCTGTGGAAATGGATCTCCATAAGGTTTATTTATTTCATAGTAAACTGCATAGAGCTCTGCATTTTCTGGAATACCATTTGGAAATACATCTGAAATCTTATCTTGAGGAGAAAAGATTCTTGCACCTTCTGGTAGAACGCCATTTTCTGTAGGCTTTTTATCTGACCAAACCAAAAATTGCTTAGCTAAACTTCTTAGTAAACCAGAATTATATTCAGGCTCACCAATAACATCATCTGGTTTATAAGATTTAGCCGTATTTTTCTTTTCACTTGAATCATTAACCCATTGGCCGACAAGAGTTACGTTTGGTTGAGGATCACCGACTGCCTCTTTTTCTTCCTCTTCACTTATTTCAATTTCTTCTTCTGTTTCTTCTTCAGCAGGTTTTTCTTCTTGAGTCTCTCCTGTCACGTCCTCTGTTTTATCTTCAACAGTTACTTCAACAGAAACTTTTCCGTCTTCCTTATTTTCTTCTTGCTTTTCTTCTTGCTCTTGTGCCTGTTCTTCCACCACTTCCGCACCTTCTGCATTTTCTACATTTTCTGCTAGGGCGTGGAAGGGGAGCAGGCTGACCAGCATTAGCAAGGCCAGCAAGATACTTAATGTTCTTTTCATAAGTCCTCCATCAATTTAATTTTTTACTTGTTGTAATGGTATTTTGGTGGGGTGAAGACGAATCTTTCTTCGTTAACTTCCAACCACCTTTCGTCCATACCGTTTGCCAATCTTTCAAAGATGTGACCATTGGCAGCCTCGTGGATTTCGTAGTAAGCCCAGTGGCTGGTTGGCAGGTCAGTAAAATCTTTCAAAAGATATTTGTTTCTATCAATAAAATCCTTGTCTGGGTGTCTGTTTACCAACTTGTTGGCAATCTTGACCGCCTCTGACCTGGAAATATTGTTATCCGGTTTAAAAGTTCCGTCCAAGTAACCGTTGATCCATCCCTTAGCAGAAGATGAAACGATATACTTGTAAGCCCAGTAAGTTTCACTTACGTCACTGTAAGGATTTGTACCAGTTTGCAAAGCTTCAAAACTTTCTACAATCTTTACAAATTCCGCCCTTGAAATCTTGTTATCAGGTTTAAAAGTACCATCTTCGTAACCGTTGATGATGCCCCACTCTGCCAAGTAAGCGATTTCCTTGTAGCACCAGTAATTTTCATCCACGTCGGAAAAATCTTCATGGTAATTATAATTGTCGCCAGGATATTCCTTGAAGAGCCTTGCAAACATAGCTGCTGCTTCGCCTCTGGTCATCTCGCCTTCAGGTTTGAAAGTCCAGTCAGGGTAACCAAACATATAAATCTTGTGGTCATCCTTGTTGAGCTCAGGCCTTTCGATTGGCTTTTCTTCAATAGGCTTCTTGTCAACAGGTTTTTCCTTTGGATCTTCTCTCAAATATGGAGGACTAGGTTCGTACCAATAACCAGGATCGTATGGTTCAGGCTTTGGTTCAGGCTTTGGTTCTGGTTTGTGTTCTTTTAATTTTGATTCTGTGCTAGATTTTTTAGAATCATTGTCGTGAGTTACTGTTGCAGTGTTTGTAACTTTTTTTGCTTTTACATCAGCTTCTGTAACTGTGTAAGTGTAAGTGTAAGTTTTTTCTGCACCTACTTCTAAAGTGAATGTGCTATCTGTAATATTAACTAATGAGTCTTTGATAGTTAAGTTTTCTAGCTTCTTTTCTCCAGTATTCTTAACTGTGACTGTATAAGTTAAAACATCGCCTGCTTTTTCATAAGTTGCCTTGTCAACAGATTTTGTAACAGTGAAATCAGATTTTTGTTCTGGATCAGATTTAGCCGCAAAAATCCAAGTTCCTACAAATTTTACATCAGCTTTATCTATTGTTTTTGAATTTGCATCCCATTTTGTAAATGTCCATTTGCCATTGTTTTCAGTATCTTCATATGTTGTTTGAGTTGGGTCTTTTGCGTTTACTGTAGCACCATCAGCATAGTCTGTTGTGTCTGTTGGTTTGAATCCTTCAATTGCTGTTGGAAGTGCTTTTCCGTCTGTTCCGCTCTTAAATTCATATTTTGCTTTGTATTTAGTTGTCGGTTCTGGTTCTTCTTCTGCAAATGTCCATGTGCCTGTGAATGTTACGTCTGCACCATCTACTGTTTTTGAATCTGCATCCCAGCTAGTAAATGTCCATGTGCCATTTCCATCTGCAACACTATTAAATGTTGATGTTGATGGACTTACACTTGCACCATTTGCTTTACCCGTTTCTTCTTGTGGAACTTGACTAGTTACTCCAGCTGGTAAATCTTTTCCACTTGTGCCGCTTATAAATTTATACTTTACTTTATAAGTTTCTTCTGAATATGTCCATGTTCCTGTAAATGTTACATCAGCTTTGTTTATTGTGTCAGATTGTTTATCCCAGCTAGTAAATGTCCATGTGCCATTTCCATCTGCAACACTATTAAATGTTGATGTTGATGGGCTTACACTTGCACCATTTGCTTTACCTGTTTCTTCTTGTGGTAATTGATCAGTTACTCCTGATGGTAAATCTTTTCCTGTTGTTCCACTCTTAAATTCATAAGTTACTTTATACTTTTTTGTATAAGTGTTAGTAAAGTCGTATCCATTTGAAGTTGAAGTATAATTTTCTACAGGATTTTCTGTTAAAGTGTATTTTACTTCTTCTTTATTTTTATATTTTGGAAGATTTTCAAATGTCCATGAGGCCCCTGTAACTTTTTTATCTGTATCTACACCATTTTCTTGTAGCGTTACTGTTACGTCAGTAGGTCTTGTGCCTTCATTTCCTGTATGATTCCATTCCTTGCTACCACTTATTGTAATGAACTCAGTTTTATTTGTAATTTTAAATCCATCTTTATCATTTCCACTTACAACTCCCTTTTCATAACCAGGTGATTGTTCCGGATTTTCCTTTACCGTATATCCAACCTTGGATGGCCTAATATTTTTAAATTCGCCCTTCCAATTATTTTTAGCAGTGAGTTCTATTGGGTCTGCATAAGGTCTGACACTTGAATTACCTGGATATAGCGTAACTGTAATACTATCTGGACGGTTGCCATACTCATTGTCTCCATCGTCCCAAACTTTTTCAACCAAAATAACTTTTTCCCAACCAGCATAAAGTTCATATTCATTTGGATCAATTATAGATGTGATTTCACCAGTGCCTTCAACAAGTTTTTGTTCTTTAACTAGAGTTTTACCAGATTTATTTTCGTCAGCTGCATCATCATTTACTTTTGCTTCTTTATACCAACCTGTAAAAGCATAACCTTTGCGCATTGGCTCAGGAGCCAATATAGCTGATTTTGGTCCTGTTGCATAAATGTCATAAATATCTTCTTTCTTGTCTTCAGATGGTAATTTTGTTAATATACCTTTCTCATCATCTCGACCTTGATTAACATCTTCAAATTTAGCAGGAGTACCAGCCTCTCCATTTGCATCTAAGGTTAGTTTTACCCTTTGACCAAGGACAACTTTCTTTGACTGTGGATTTAAAACAAAATCCCATTTTCCAGTGCTTTCTTGATCGCCAAATTCTGCTCTTGCTTGAGTTGTATCTTTTGAAATATAATGGAGTTTATTTGCATCATTATATGTTGCAGTATAACCATCTTTACCAGCTGCAACAACATAGCCAACTTTTCTACTAGCCTTTTCACTGCCTCCTACAATTTCACTTACAGAAACATCAATTTCTTTTGTTAAGGCTCCTGTTAAAAGTATTTTGGATTGTCCGTCTAAAACTCTTACGTCTTTGCCTGTTGTAATATTTGCTTTTGGAGTTATGGTTACATCTTTTTGTGCGTAAATGTTAACTCCAGCATATTCATTATTTTTTCCGTGGCTTGGAGTATATTCCCAAGTTGAAAGTCCAACAAATCCACCGTTAATTGTTGCTTCATCGACTGTTAAGACTCCGTTATTATAAATTTCTCCACCAAGCTTACCACCTTGTCCGCCTGTTAATGATGAGCCACCACTTATTGTTAAAGTACCTTCGTTATATACTCCACCACCAAGTGCTGCTCTGTTACTTGAAACGGTGTCGCCTGTCATAGTAACTGTAGCTCCAGGACCTACAAAAACTGCACCACCAGCTTGACCACCCCAAATTAGAGTTCCGCCATCAGAAATTTTATTTCCGCTCATAGTTACTGTTGATGGTGTGCTTTTACCTTTATGTGTTCCGATAGCAATAGCTCCGCCATTATCAGAAGCTGATGTATCTGTTATTGTATTGTTCGTAATAGTAACTGTTGCATTTGCGCCTTCTTCAACGCTAATAGCACCACCAAAAGAAGCTATTTGTTGTCCGTTTTCTTTCCCGCTACCTGTCATGGTATTTCTGTCAATGATGTGTTCTCCTCCACCAACGATGTCGATAAAGCCCCCAGCGTGGTAAAGTTTCGAACCAGTGCATGTAAAAGTTGATCCAGTAACTTTGCTTGTGCCATTTTCAAAACACAAGGCTCCACCACTGTAACCGTATCCGTCGCCTAAGTTTTCAATTTTAAATTCAGAGTTATTAACTGTTACATCACTTCCCCATGACCTTAAGAAACCACCTGTGTTAAAGCCTTTTGCGATTTCAGCTGTAACACCAGAAATTGTAGCAGTTACCTTGTCTCTTGTGTGGATGCATGCACCTTGGGTTCCGGCATTGCCACCTTCAACGTGACCTTTATTATTTTTAAAAGCTGTTCCTGTTACATTTAAAGTACCATTTTCTTGATAAATACCTGCGCCGTGTCCGTAGGCTTTTACCTCATTATCTACAAAAGATCCACCAGTGATTTTAATATCAGCTTTAGTGCTTCCTGAATAAATAGCACCACCGTTTAAATCTCCATCACCTTGTGGAAGTTTTGTGTTTGTGCCAGGTTTATTGTTTGTAAAAACAGTTTTAGTTGCAGTTAATGAGCCGCCTCTTAAAAAGATTCCTCCACCTGGATTTATTGTGGAATCGCTTCCTGGGCAACCGTTACTTATGCTAGCATTGTTTAATTCAATAGTAGAATTTTCAGAATAAATAATTCTATTTTTCTCGCTTCCACTTAAGGTTAAATTTTCAAATTTAACACTTGAATCTTTAATGACAAACATAGTGTTCTTTACTTCATCAGTTGTCAAAGCATCCCTTGCATTTATCAAGAGATTGTTTGCACTTAATGTTATGTTTTTGTTTTCAATCACAAGGGTTTCTGTTAGTTCTATATTTTTCGTAACAGTAATAACATCCCCGTTTTCTGCATTTTTTATTGCTGCTTTCAGATCGTCAAATGTTCCTACGCTTACTGGTGCGGCCTTTACTGGCACGGCGACCATTGGTAAGATCATTGCGAGTGTGAGCAAGATGCTTATAATTTTTCTCATAGTCTCCTCCAAAATATAAATTTTTTTATAGATTACCTATATAATTTCATTATATATATATATATATAATGTCAACAATTTTCTTAATAAGTCCAATAAAATATTTTTATAATTATTTCTTTTAGGTGTTTTTTCCCAAAGAAAAAAGAGGCCGGAGCCTCTTGATTAAAAATTTTGTTTTTTTCTCGTTTTTGCTTGCCTTGCGAACGATTGCAATATTTTTCAAATTTTCTTTTCATGGATAACAATCGAATAAAAATTTTTGTCCGAAATAAATCGGACGCTACCCGCTCCGCGAAATTTTTATTCTCTTGCTAATACTTGCAAAAATTTTTCTTGCAATTTTTTTCTATCTACAAAATCATTTGTCAGCCAAGATATTTTGCATGGTGTGCCAGGATAATGTCGCGCACTTTACTCTGGCTGGCATATTTTTAATATTCTCGAGGACTCTGGCGTCCTTTAGGCTTTTCATTTGATCGGCCGTGAGCTTTTCCCCCCTGATCATATCCAAATAGCTTTGGATAATGACCTTGGCCTGGTCAATGGTCTGTCCTTTGATTGTATCGATCATAAAAGATGTGGAGGCTTTTGATATGGCGCAGCCTTCCCCATGATAAGACGCGTCTGCAATTTTGTCGCCGTCGAATTTGACCACGATTGTAATTTCGTCGCCGCATGATGGGTTGTGGCCCAGCTCTTCCACATCGGGATTTTCAATTTCCCTTTGGTTTTTCTTGGATGTGGAGGCCTCCAAGATTAAATCTGTGTATATTCTATCTAGATCCAATTTTTAAAACCTCCTTTACATATTCTATGGCCTCGACTAGTTTGTCGATTTCGTCTTCTGTGTTGTAAATATAAAATGATGCGCGGGCGGAAAAGGGCCTGCCCAAATACCTGTGCAGTGGTTGGGCGCAGTGGTGGCCGCTTCTTACCATGACTCCCCTGGTATCTAAAATCGTCGCTATGTCGTGGGGGTGGGCGTCTGCAATATTAAATGACATAACTGCAAGCCTGTCCTTGGAATCGGCCGTGTACATTTGCACGCCGTCAATGGCAGATAATTTCGCATAAGCGATTTCTGCCAAGTGGTCTTCGTAGGCGTGGACCTGGTCCATGCCAATGGCATTTAAATAATCTATGGCCGCTGCAAGTCCCACAGCTGCACCTACATTTTGCGTGCCTGCTTCAAAGCGGGCTGGTGCATCCAGATAGGTCGCGTGGGTCTCGTAGACATATTCGATCATGTCGCCCCCGTAAAGTAGGGGACTTAGTTCATTTAGCTTTTCTTCCTTGCCGTACAAAACGCCGATGCCCATTGGGGCGAGCATCTTGTGGCCGGAAAAAGCCAAAAAGTCGCAGTCCATATCGACCACATCGGTTTTCTTGTGGGGGACGGATTGGGACCCGTCAACGATAATTGTCGCGTCAGATTTTGCACGAATTTCCTTGATCAATTTTTTGGCATCTGTAATATAACCTGTGACATTTGACGCCTCTTGGAAGGAAACGACCTTGGTCTTGGCGTTTACTTTTGATAAAAATTCGTCTATGTCCAACTCTCTTTTGTCATTTAAATATCCGATGACCAGCTTTGCCCCAGTCGCCTTTGCCACTTCTTGCCAGTTGACAAAGTTGGCGTGGTGTTCGGCGATTGTAATCAGGATTTCGTCGCCCTCTTTTAGGGTCCTCATAAAATAATTGGAGAGGATATTTAGGGATTCAGTTGCGTTTTTTGTAAAGACGATTTCACGTTCGGATTTTGCATTTAAAAATTTTGCTACAGTGGCCCTGGCGTTTTCGTAAGCGTCAGTCGCCGCTTGGCCAAGCTTGTGAGCCGATCTGTGGGGGTTGGCGTTTGCAGACTTGTAATAATTCATGACTGCATCCAAAACTGCCTGCGGCTTTTGAGTCGTCGCAGCCGAGTCCAAATAGTGAACGCCCTCGGTCAGGATTGGAAAATCTTTTTTGATTTGTTTTGCGTCTAGCATTTTATCTTCCCCTTATAATTTCTTCCAGCCTCTTCATGGCCAGGTCCTTGGTATCCTTGTCCATCATGTCCATGGCTGGTTGGAAGTGGCCTTCCACTACCATAAGTGTGGCCGTATCCCTGTCGATTCCCCGTGAGCTGATATAGTCGATGGTCCTTTCGTCAGGCTGCTTGAGGGTTGCCCCGTGGGCGGCCTCGATTGAGTCTTCGCCAACCAAAAGTATTGGCACGGTTACGTTTTTAAAATCGTCGCCAACGGCAATAACCGTTTCAGTTTCTTCGCCCTTGGACCCGTAACAGCCCTTTGGAAAATCGATATTGTATTTGTAAAGCTTGGATGCCCCATCGTCCAGGACCCCGTTCATGTTTAGTAAACTTTCGGTTTCCTTGGAGTCGTGGATGACTTCCAAATTCATATCGTAATTCGATCCGTCGCCTGCAAAGTAAGCTGCCTCCATGTGCATCTTGGCATTTTCTTCTTTCAAATGCGAATGGATATTGTAATAAATGTGGTGGCCTTCCAGGAAAATCATGCCCATTTCAAGCTCAGCCCCTTCGTTTACAATAAATTCCACGTCAGCTAGCAGGTCTCCCCCCTTTAAATCGTAGAGGAAAAAGAGTTTTGCCTTTGCGTTTTTTTGCAGCTCGATTTTGAGCCTTTGGGCTTGCTTATCTTGGCCTGTAAAGATGATTCCGTTTTGCACTTGGCCGCCTTCAAGGACGATAAAGTGGTCGCCCTCAATGGCCCAGCCGTCGGTATTTTGAACTTGTCTTTTGATTTCTTTGTCTTGTACTTCTATTGGATTTAAATCACTAGCGTAGAGGAGGTCAAAACCCTTTAGAATTTCGGCGTCTCTAATTTCCGTGTGATTGACCTTTAAGTGTTTAAATGTTGGAAATGAAATTTTATTTACTTGCATACTATCACCTAACCTACAGTTCCTTCTAGTTCCAGATTGATTAAATTGTTCATCTCAACAGCGTATTCGAGCGGAAGTTCTCTGGAGATTGGCTCAGCAAATCCGCGAACGATCATGGACTTGGCTTCTACTTCTCCCAGGCCCCTGCTCATCATGTAGTCGAGGACCTCTTGGTCGACCTTGCCGATGGCGGCTTCGTGGCCGGCCACAGCGTCTGGGCATGAGTTAATAATTACTGGAATGGTATCAGCCCTGGATTCATTGTCCAGCATGAGCGATTCACAGGATGCGGCTGACTTTGATCCGTGGGCGTTTTTGGCAAACTGAACCGTAGACCTAAAGACTGAAATGCCGCCTGATTTTGAAATGGACCTTGAGTCGACATTAGACATAGTGTTTGGCGCGTTGTGGAAAATTTGCACGCCCGATTCAATAATTTGTCCGCTGCCTGCAAAGTTTAATGTCAGATTGTCTGAAATTGCGTTTTCACCGTTTAAAATTGATCCCGGATAGAGCATGGAAACCTTTGAACCAAAAGATCCGCCCACCCATTCAATGTGGCCGTTCTTTTCGACAACTGCCCTCTTGGTGTTTAGGTTGTACATATTACGTGACCAGTTTTCAATTGAAGTGAAGTTCAAGTGAGCCCCTTCTTCGACAAAGAGTTCAACAGATCCCGCGTGAATATTTAAAACATTGTACTTAGGAGCTGAGCAGCCTTCGATAAACCTGCATGAGGCTCCCTCGTCCACGATAATCATGGTGTGTTCAAATTGGCCAGCGCCCGGTGCATTCAAACGATAATAAGTTTGCAGGGGCACATCGACCTTGACTCCCTTTGGCACGTAAACAAAGGTCCCCCCTGACCAAACTGCATAGTGGAGGGCGGCGTATTTGTGAAGGCCGGCTGGGATTGCCTTTTGGAAATATTTTCTAACCAAGTCCTCGTGTTCTTGGACGGCTGTGTCGAAGTCCAAAAATATAACGCCTTGGTCGGTTAATTCTTTTTGTACATTGTGGTAGACGACCTCTGAGTCAAATTGAGCGCCAACACCAGAAAGCAATGATTTCTTTTCAGCTTCTGGTATGCCTAGCTTGTCAAACATGGATTTGATTTCATCTGGCACAGCTTCCCAATTGTCTTCCATATCTGCATCAGGGCTGATGTAGGTAGAGATGTTATCCAAATCAACTTCGCTCAAATCCGGACCCCAGACAGGATTTTCCAGCTTGTAGAAAATATCTACAGCCTTTAACCGGAGGTCTAGCATCCACTCAGGTTCGTTTTTTTCCTTTGAGATGGCCCTTACGATGTCATAAGTGAGACCATTGTCGAGTTTTTTTCTAAACTTGACGTCGGAAATGGTATCGTAGACCCCTCTTTCTATATCATCAACTTGCGTTCTTTTTCTTTGTGTCATATTATCCCCTCAAAAAGCCAAAGCCTTCTGCATCAATTCTTTGCATCAAATCTTCTGTGCCAGTCTTGACCAGCTTGCCGTCCATAATTACGTGGACGTAATCGCTGTAAACATGGCGAAGGATTTCGTGGTGGTGGGTGATTACAATCAGGCTGGAGTTGTCTCTTTCCCTAAACTTTTCAATGCCGCGGCCGACCACGTCAATGGCGTCGACGTCGAGGCCTGAGTCAGTTTCGTCAAGGATGGCGAGTTCTGGTTCTAGCATCAAGAGTTGTAAAATTTCAGATTTTTTCTTTTCACCGCCAGAAAAACCTACGTTTACATACCTGTCCTTGTAAGAAGAATCCATGTGGAGCTCTTCCATTACGGCGTCCATCTTGTCGCGAAGTTCAAAAAATCCAACTTCCTTATCGCGGGCCTTCATGCTTGCCCTGATAAAATTTTCGAGTGTAACACCAGGGATGTCCACTGGATTTTGATAGGACATAAACATGCCCATGCGACCGCGTTTTTCTGGGCCTTCTTCTGTAACATCTTCCCCTTTAAAAATAATTTTACCATTTGTAACGGTGTAGCCACCTGTATTCATAATAACATTTGCAAGTGTGGACTTGCCTGACCCGTTAGGGCCCATTACAACGTGGACTTCGCCAGGCTTAACATCCAGATTAATGCCCTTTAAAATTTCCTTGTCCTCGATACTTGCACTAATATTTTCTAATTTTAAAAGCATAGCTCCTCCTTAAAATATATATTTGTGAGTTCCCTCATAAAAACAATAAAAAAATCTACATATCCAAAAACGCTTGTTTGAATATGTAGATAAAAAATTTCGGAAAAAATATGTAAATCCCTAAAAAACTATTTACTTGCCCCTTCAATGTATACCCAATTGTATCAAAAAGCAAAACAATTGTCAAATAAAAATGTAAATGATAATTTTTATCTGTACGCCCACTTTTGAAATAAAAATCCTAAAATTTTTTTGCCCTTTTGCGGTCGTAGGTTTTGAAGTTAAAATCATAATATTTTTTTATAATTAAAAGGCCACGACTTTTGAAATAAAATTCACAATATTTTTTTATAATTAAAAGACCACGACTTTTGAAATTAAAATCGCAATATTTTTTATAATTCTCGGCCTCCGACTTTGCAAATAAAAATTGCATTTGCCTTTTAATTTTCTCTACGCCTATTATTAATAGAAGATATTGGGTATGTATTATTTATGATTATATGTGCAAATCTTTGAATCACAGGAGGTTTTTATGGATAAGATTGACTATATAAATAACTTTGAATACTTTAAGATGGCCAACGAACTGGCAACGGAGCTCTACCCAGAGGAAATCGAAGACAAGGCCGAAAGGGAAATGCTCATCGATTACAAGGCTGTAATCAGAAAGGTTTTGAAATCAAAATCTAAGATCATTGCCCACGACAAGGCCGACACTTTACTTAAATTTTTAAATCCTAAACGCAAGTGGCCTTGGGATCATGGTCAAACTCTAACCATGACCTATGAAATTGAGCCCAGCTTTGAAGTCTTTTTTGAACTTTTAAATTCCTGCAATTTTCACATGGAAAACACCAACGATCATCTGATTTACAAGTTTTTAATTTTAAATGAAATCTACGACCGTGATATTTTAAATTATCTCTTTGCAGTTTACGGCTTGGAAATTCCTGTGCCCGGAGATCCCTTTGCCGATGAAAAAGGCGCAATCCCAACCGAAGAGGAAATCAAAGAAGGCAAGGCCCACATCAAGAAGGGCAAGTTTAGACCAGATACTTGCTTGTCCCTCATTAAGTTTTCTATGGAGGACGACTTTGACTTGGCCGAAGGTGAGGATGACGAAGAGGAAATCTCCAAGCTCATGAAGATGTCGGGCATCGAAGACATCGACGACCTTGACGACATCGAGGACATTGACATCGAGGATATCGATATAGAAATCGACGATGTGGAGGTCGAGGAAATTGATTTGGATATGGATATGGACTTGGACGACGAGGACTTTGATGATGAAGACGAATACGAAGAAATGAAAAAGCCGTCAAAGACAGCTCTAAAGACCAAACCTTTAATTCAAAAGACCCCTGACGATAAAAATAAAAATACAAAGAAAAAATAAAAGGAGATTGATTATGAACGACAAAAAATATGCAGAATTAATTATCAAAGAGGCCCTAGCCGTACAAAAACGCGAAAATCCAATCATCTGGATTAACGCCAACACAGAAAACCTACCCTTTGCCAGAGAGCTCACAAAGATGGCCTACGAATGTGGGGCCGCTGAGGTAAAGGTAAATATAAATGACGAAGTTTTATCCAGATTAAATATGGAAGGCATGAGCGAAGAAAGGCTGGCCCACTTCGGCGAATACAAGCTGGACGAACGCATGGACTACATCAAAGACGGAGTCGCCTTTATTTCCATCACAGGTTCTGACCCAGATTTATTTAAAGGCATTGATCCAAAGCGTTTACAAATTAGAAATCGCGCTTCATCAAAGGTCATGAAGCCTGCCATGAAATACACCATGAACGACATTAACTCATGGACAGTTGTGGGCTACCCAACCAAGGCCTGGGCCAAAAATGTTTTCCCAGACCTGGACGAAGACGAAGCCTTTGAAAGATTAAAGACAGAAATTTTTAAAACTGTTAGACTGGACCACGAAGATCCTGTTGCAGCTTGGGAAGAACACTTGGACAAGCTGGCAAAGAGGGGCGAGGTCCTAAACAACTTGCAATTAAAGGAATTACATTATAAGACCGACCGCGGAACTGACTTTAGGATTGGCCTCCCAGAAAATCACATCTGGGTTGGCGCCGAATCAAAAGACGACAGGGGTTATCGTTTCCTACCTAACCTTCCAACCGAAGAAATTTTTACAGCTCCAGACAACAGAGTCGCTGAGGGCATTGTTTATGCAACAAAGCCTCTCAATTTGAGCGGCAGCCTGGTCGAAGATTTCTGGATTCGCTTTGAAGGCGGCAAGGCAGTTGAAGTTGGCGCCAAGAAAGGCGAAGACCAATTGAAGGAATTAATCAGCCGCGACGAAGGTGCTTGCAGGCTGGGCGAAGTTGCACTTGTAAGTGTCAAGAGCCCAATCAACACTTCAGGTCTCATTTTCTACAACACACTCTTTGACGAAAACGCCTCCTGCCACCTGGCACTGGGCGCTGCATATCCAACTTGCGTGGAAGGCGGAGTCGACATGGACGACCAAGAGCTCAAGGCCCATGGCATCAACGACTCACAAATCCACGACGACTTTATGATTGGCGACGAAACTTTATCAATCGTCGGCATCGACAAGGACGGAAATGAACATCAAATCTTCAAGAACGGAGATTTTGTAATCTAGGAGTATAAATGTATCAAAAAAATTATTACGAAGATTTAAAAGATTTAAACGCAATAAACAGGGAGGAAGATTGTTCTTCCTTCCAATTACTTACAGCCAGCGGAGAATTTTTGTGGAATAAAATGGCGGTAGCGACCCTGATCTTGGCAATACTCATGACGGTCCTTCCCCTTATTCCCTATATTATCCACGGCAACTTGGCGGCTCACTATGTGCCAGAAAATTTGGAGTCCTATCTGAGGATCAGGACCTCAAATGCTTCCATGTGGACAGATTTGGCAAACTTGATCATCCAAGCATATTTTATATTTTTATTTTTCCTAAAGGCCAAGGACTTTGACGCTTGGGCAAACAAGTCTAAATTATTCTTGAAGGGCTTGGGAAAAATATTGGGGGCTTCGATTTTGGCCTTTATAATGCTCACCATCTATATGGTGATTGCATTCTTTTTGCTATCAGCCATTGGAACCCTTGGAACAATCATTCTGGCCTTTGGTCTAGCTGCCATTTTATTTTTTGTTCAGGTCTTCTTCATCTCCATTATGGACGACACCAGACTCAAGATGGGAGACGCTTGGGACAGATTAACAGATACCTTTAAGAACAAAAACTTCTGGAAGAAAATTCTCTTTATAGTTTTCCTAAACACTATCTTAAGCTTGACCTATGAAAATCTTATGAAAATTATCCCAGACCCAGCCAAGGTCTACGCAGGCTTGGGCTTGGATTTTCTTTCAAATGTTTTGTCCCTCATTATTAGTGCCTTTACAATATCAAGTTTTATTTATTACTCAGACCATGTCAGATATTATCTGCCGGACATATACGCCGACGATTACGGACCTGACGATGACGAAATTATAGAGGAAGATCACCATGAATAATAGCGGAGAAAAAGTCGGCCTAATCGGGATCATCATGAACCTGATTATCGCCATTCCAAAAATTATCTTAGGGCTCATTAGCCAGTCCATTTCTCTTTTTACTGACGGAATTAACAACGCCTGCGACTCGATAACAGGCGTTGTCACTTATATTGGCATTAAATTATCCAAAAAGCCCATCGACAAGGACCACCCTTACGGCCACGCCCGGGCTGAATACATTGCAGGCTTTGTGATTGCAATTTTTACGGCTGTTGTGGGCATTCAATTTTTTATATCCTCGGTCAAGGTTTTGATCCATCCGCGGACGCCTGATGTAGATGCGATTGGCAGGGCCTTTTTGATTTTATCAATCGTATTGAAGGCAGGCTTTGTCTATCTCAATCATATCGAATACAAGAAACACGGGGCGACAATTTTTGTGGCCAACCGCCAAGACGCACTCATGGATATAATTATCTCATCTTTTATCCTGGTCTCGTCATTTTTCTTTGCCGGCCACGAATGGCTGGACGCAAGCCTAGGGATTTTGATTTCAATCCTTATCCTCTACCAAGCCTACGAAACTTTGAAGGATACGGTCACGCCGCTTGTTGGGCCAAGTCCAATGGCCAGTGACATAGATACGATTGTCCAAGCTTTAAACGAGTCAGGTTTAATTAAGAACGTTCACGATATTTATGTAGACAGACAGTCCATGGGCAAGGTCATAGCGACTGCGGACGTGGAAGTCGACCCCAATCTCACGGTCAAGGAGGTCCACAACGAAATCGAAATGATCACTGCCAATTTGAGGCAGACCACAAACATCGACCTGGTCGTCCACGTTGAGCCCCTCATCCAAGATACTAAGCTCCTCCATATTAAGAGGCTTTTGAAAAATATCGACGGAGTAACGGGCGTCTATGACCTCATTATGGACAAGGAAAATTATGTAACCCTGGCCATTAACGAAGACGACTTGCATTCAAAAGAAGATATCAAAAGTCAAGCAGTGGAAATTTTAAATAAGGAGGACAAGGGCAAATGGAACATGGACATAATAGTGGGCTTTCAAAGCAAATAACTCTGATAATGGCTTGCGACGGCAATTTTAATATTGGCAAAGACGGGACCATGCTCTTTCACATACCAAAGGACCTGGCCCGCTACAAGAAATTAACCATGGGGAAAAATTTGTATTGCGGACGAAAGACCTTTGACGATATGGGGCCACTCAAAGGCAGGCGGATAATCGTTTTGTCACGGGGCGAGGTCCCCAAGGCCGACAAGGTCATCCACGACTTCGACGAATTTAAAGAGGAACTCATGAATGACCCCAAGGGATATTTTGTGGGTGGGGCAAGCCTGACCAAGAAACTCTATCCGGATATTACAAAAATCCTCATGACCCGGGTCTTTGAGACCTTCGATGCCGACACAGGCATAGGCGACCCCGAAGACCATGGCTTTGTTATCGCCGAAGAATCAGAGATTATGGAAGACATCGGCCTGCATTTTAAATACGTAACCTATGTAAGAAAATAAATTATGAAAAATTCGTGTAGCGTCCATCCTTGCAGCCCTGCCCAAGAGAGCGAGTGCTAACGACGCTCGATTGGTATGCAGCGACTCACGCAACCTATTTCTCAAGAAAACGAGCCGAAGGCGATGTTTGATTGATTGAAATAGTCTGAGGAGAATGGTGGACATTTCGGGCTCGATACCGGGTTCAACTCGGTTGAGGATTCGAGGGTGATTTATTTTTATTTTTCAATTTCAAGACATCAAAAAAGCAAGAGAAAAATCTCTTGCTCTTTTTGTATTAATCATCTGATTTATTGTTGTCGCCTGTAAATTCCTGGCGAAAGTCTCTCATAGAATAGGTGTAAACATTCTTGTAGACAAAGCCCTCGTACTGGTCCAGGCCAAATTGCCTGTAGCGGAGCTTGGCCTTCTTAAAAATCCCCCGCTTCAATTGGTCCTTGTAAAAGGAATTGGAAACCTTGTTGGCCTTGAAGGGATTTTTGTCGTAATTGTAAACCAGAATAAAATCCATGGTCGACCTAATAAATTCCAAGTCTCTGCCAGTAATGTCCGAATAAATTAGTGCCGAGGTCAGCATTTTTTCCCTGATGTCCCGGACCAAGTCCCTGTCGACAGTCCCGTTTTTAAACTCGATCATAGTGAGCTTTCCGTCACGGTCTACAAGAGCGTCCGCAGACTTGGGATGATAATATAATTCCTTTTCATATACATAATCTTCCTTGACCCGGTCAAAGTCCACGGCCATCTCGTCTGACTCGGTCATGTATTCGGGATTAGCCGGATCGTGGTTGTCGATTGAAATGTCCTTGAGGGTCCTTAAATTTTTCTCGAATAACTTATTCATAGGCCTCAGCTTCCAACTTAGAAAAAGGCTCGGCCAGGCCCTTGTAAATTAAATCAATGTCCTTGGTCACGTCGACAATGTCTGCAAAGTCCTCGGAATTTTCGGTCAGATAAAATTTGGCATTTAATTTTTCCTTGGCAGAATAAACCTCAAAGGCCTCGACCAAATACGGGCTGTGGGTGTTTAGTAAAATCCTGGCCTGGTATTTTTTCACCAGGTCAATGCAGGTCTTGGCAAAGACCAGCTGCCACTCGGGATGGAGATGGACTTCGGGCTCGTCAAAAATCAGAACTGACTTGTTGCCCACCCAGCCATTGGCAAAAAGAGTCTTTAAAATCAAAAACATCTTGAGGCCTGACGAGGTGTTGTGCATGGAAAGCCCCTCATTTTTGCTGTAGAAAAACTGGTCGCCCTTTATAATTAAATCCCCATCCACCAATCTATCTATATAGTCACTGGCAAAGCCCTGACCATTTTTATTTGCCAGCATATTAAGTAAATCCATCCGCCTGGAATTTAAAACCTCCGGCAAATAAGGAGCTCCCACCTTAAAATCTAAAATATTTGGATCGTCAATATAAATAAAGTTAAAATCTCCCTTGGAAAAATTTTTGCTTTCGATTTTGCCGTCGCTATTAACTTTTAAATCGCAAACCATGTCCCCCGATATCCTAACGGACCCCTTGTCCGCCTCAAAACGCAAAACCTCTTCAAAATCTTCACTCAGCTTATGACCCAAGTCCACACACTCGTCCATGGCCCTAGCAATGGAATACAAAACCTTGCCCACCGTAGATTTGCCCGAGTTATTTTCCCCAGCCAAAACCGCCACCGTCGATAAATCTACATCCGCCCGCCTAATCTTGCCAATATTTTCAATCTCAATCCTCATCTCGCCCTCCTTTTAAGTACTTATATTTTTGAATCCACAAAATCATCATAACAAAGGCCACAAACTTATCAATCCTATTTAAAATCTCCAAGTTCTCCAAGCCCACAAAAATCCTGACCAAAAAATAAATCGCCAAAATCCATGTCATCTGAACCAAATATCCCTTGGCCAAGCCCGACACCATATAAAAAATTAATACCGCCCCAACAATCAAGGCAATAATAATATCAAAAGTTCCCATTCATCCCTCCACCCCCATTATAACACAAGGCTCAAATATAAGAAAACCCAAAAAAAGAGCCCAAAAAATTTTTGAGCCCTTTTACACATATATATTCCCTCGACCACGGGGCATCGAACCCCGTGGCCGAAATGTCCACAATAAAGTGGCCGCTACCAACGCTTCGCGTTATTTTTTAGTTTTTATTTTCTCTTTGCTTTTTTATTTCTCTAAATTTGCGAGGAAAAATTGATGGATTTTTGTAGCTTGAGACTTTTTAGGAATGAGGCGTAGTAGAGCCTACGCCGCAGTGACGAAAAAGTCGAACACTGCAAAAAGCCGCAATTTTAACCGCAAATTTAAAGCGAAATATCATTCGTAGGATTTCAAGGAGGAAACCATATCAATCTCCCTCAACTGCCTTACCACAATTCTCCTAATCAAGAATACAAAGACCATGGTAATTATGGCTGAGAACAAATACGGTTTATAAGTCAACAAGAGATTCATCTGTATGTCGTCGGGGCTTAGGATTTCGCTGACGACTCCCAGCATGCCCCAGCCGACCAAGAATCCGACCAGGATTCCTAGGACCGAAAGCATAATTGTTTCCTTGTAAACATAATTGGTTAGCTCTTTGGAGTTAAAGCCCAGAACTTTTACAGTCGAGAGCTCTCTCATCCTTTCGCTGATATTGATATTAGTTAGATTGTACAAGACGACAAAGGCCAGGGCTGCCGCGCAGAGCAGGATGACCACAGTGATTATCCTGATCGATCCCATCCAGTCTTCGATGATCTTTAGGTGGTCGTCGAAGTTGGTGATGGTAAGAATTGAGCTATTGTCGCGGAGGCCTTCGATTGCTTTCGCTGAGGCCTTTGGGTCCTTTAATTTTACAGCGTAAGCATTTGCTTCGAAGTCCTCACCAAAGAATTTTTCATAGTCGGCTTTGGTCATGACTAGGGCGTGGCCAATGTAGAAGTCAAACCAGTCCGCCGGATCGATTGCCACTTGGAAGTCTTGCAGATTTGAATCTTGCAAGGTCAGCTTGCCGTCGGTCAAATAATTTTGCAATTTGCGACTCATAAGCGGCCGGTCTAAATTCAATTCGACTGGCTTCTTCAAATAAATTTCCCTCTTCAAGTGAACGAAGTTGGCGAAATCGTCTGGATTTTCCGGAACCATGAGTTGAACTTGTTGGTCCTTGCCTTCTTCGGCTTCCAAGAGAAGTTGGTCCATGTGCATCTTGGTATAGGCCTCGACATCGTCAGAGTCCAAAAACTTTTGCAGGTCATCAAGGCCATCTTTTGGTAAAGATTTGTCGGTCGTAATCGTAACTTGGTAAGTGTATACGTCTTCGAATTGGTGCTTGTCCATGCCGCCAATGGCTTCCTTGAGTGAGAAGCCAAGGAAGATGAGTCCCGTACAGCCCGCTACTCCAAAGATGGTCATAAACATTCTAGACTTGTAGCGGAAAACATTTCTAAGAGTTACCTTGTTTAGGAAGCTCAAACGATTCCAAATAAAGGGGATTTTTTCTATCAAAATCTTCTTGGCCTTCTTTGGAGCCTTCGGCCTCAAGAGGCTGGCTGCATTTTCCTTCAGAGTCCTCTTGATAACCAAGATTATAGTAAGCACATTTGCCAAAACTCCAACCATGATGGCCGTAATATTTATGCCAATAGATGGGGTGATTTGCAATTTTTTAATGACGAATGAAGCGCTATAGGCCTTGTAAATTGCTTTTAGCAATAGGGTCGACCCTAGCGAGGCGCCTATGATGCCGCCGATCAAACTGGAAATCAGTCCGTAGAGAATATATTTTTGGTAGATGTCCATCTTGCCGTAGCCCAGGGCCTTGTAGGTCCCGATGTCGATCCTGTCCTCTTCAATCATCCGTGTCATGGTTGCAACTGAAACCAAGACTGCAATGAAGAAGAAAAATACGGGGAAAATCCAGGAAACATAGTCCAAGTTATTGGCAGATTCGTACATAAAGTAAAGGGCGTCGTTGTCCCTCCTGGTTTGAACTGCAAAGTGTGGCTCGTTTAAATTCCTGATGATCTCCTTGGCGTCGGCGATTTTCTTTTCGCCGTCGGCAATGTCCACCAGGGCATCTTTCTTTTTCTTGTTAAAGTCAGCCAGCTTTTCGTCGTACTCGGCCTTGCCCTCGATGTACTCGCGGTTGCCTTCGTTGTACTGGATAATGGCGTCGGCAATCTTGTCATTGCCCTTTTTGATTTCGCGTGTGAGCTTGGCCTCGGCGTCTTTTAATTCGGCCTCGCCGTCCAGCAATTTCTTTTCTTCTCTGGTCAAACGGTCTTTGGCGTCGTCGAGCTTTTCCTTGCCCTCGTCCAATTCTTTTTTGGCGTCGTCTAGTTTTTTCTTTTCTTCAGGAAGCTTTTCCCTAGCTTCATTTATCAATTTTAATTTATTTTTTAAATCGGTCTCAGCTTGTTGGGCTTCAGATAAACCTGCGCTGGCAGAGGCAATCCCCGCTTCTGCTTGGGCCCTCTGACTAATCAAGGCTTGCTTTTGCCCCTGGAGCCCTGCGATTTGCCCTTGGGCTTCCTCATAGCCGGGTGCCCCTTGGGGAATACCACTCAGCTGGCTTATGGCTCCTTCGATTTGGCCAATGCCTGCATCGATTTGTCCAAGAGCCGCTTGAGCCTGGCTGAGCCCCATATTGGCTTGGGCCTTGCCGTTTTCAACTTTTCTAAGGCCGCGCTTAATTTTTCTTTCGTTGTCGTCGAGTTCTTTGACCCCGTCTTCGTATTTTTTTAAGCCATCCTTGTATTTTTTTAATCCGTCATTGTAATCAGCTTCGTGGTCGGCCAATTCTTTTTTGGCATCGGCCAATTGGATTTTGCCGTCGTCAATCTTGGCTTGGGCGTCTGCCATTTCTTTTCTGGCATCAGCCTCGCCCTTGGCCAAGTCGCGCTTGCCCTGGGCAATCTTCTTTTGCCCGTCGTCCAATTTGATCTTGGCGTCTGCCAATTTTCTCTCGGCATCATTAAACTTGCCCTCGGCGTCTGCAATCTGGTCTTTGGCGTCCTTGATATCGGCCTCGCCATCGCGGATTTTCTTGAGATTTTTATCCTTGAGGTCTTGAAATTTTATAGCTGAACGCGGTGCAAGCAGGTCTTTGATTTCAGATTTCTTTTCACGAGCGTGATTAATATAGGCTGAGGACTCTGGATTTTTCCCAGCGATTTCCTCCAGCCTTAATTTTACAAAACTGTAGTCTGTGTCGTTAAAATTTTCTTCTGTTATATAGCCGATGGTCCCAATGCTGGTCCCCGACTTAAAGCTAATGCCCTTGAGCCCTTGCATAATGTAGTCGGTCGAGATGGCCTTGCCCACGACCGTGTAAGTATAAGTCTTGAGGGAATCTGGATCGTCGTCTTCCTTGAACTTGTCAACTTCCTTGGCAAAGTTAACTTGATCGCCAATCTTTACATCGTCAAAGGTGTTTACTGCCTCAATTAAAATTTCGCCTGGTTTTTCAGGCAGGCGGCCTTCGATAACTTCAGGCACAGAAATGTCATTGCTCAGCGACTCTATCTTGATATTTATTTTTTTATCGGGCCAATTGAGATCAACCGAGTAACCGGCATATAAATCCTTAATTCCGTCAACCCCCTCAATGAGCCTTATGTCTTCGTCGTCAATGCCCACCGGTCCCACTATTGTCAAGTCATACATATTTTGCCTTTCGGCGTGCATGGTCGCGTTGTCCCTCATGGCCGGGCCCGTAACTTTTAATCCCACCAAAACAAACACGCCCACCATAATCATTGCTGTTATGGATAAAAATCTGGTGCGTGTTTTCTTAATCTCTCTTAACATATCTTTTAAGAGTGCTTTTTTCTTCATAAAATCACCATTCAATCGTTTCAATATCTACGGGATTTTCGTTCTCGTAAATGTTCCTCACTTTGGCATCCCAAATCTCTATAACCTTGTCGGCTATTGGGGTAATGGCGGTGTTGTGGGTGATAATTACAACAGTTGTATTGGTCTTCCTGGCCGTATCTTGGAGGAGCTTTAAAATTTGCTTGCCCGTGTGATAGTCGAGTGCCCCCGTTGGCTCGTCGCAAAGCAAAATTGACGGCCTCTTGGCCAGGGCCCTTGCGATGGAACAGCGTTGCTGCTCGCCGCCAGAAAGTTGCGAAGGGAAGTTATCCATCCGCTTGTCCAAACCAACTTGGGCCAAAATTTCCTCTGCAGGAATAGAATTTTCTACAATTTGGCTGGCCAGTTCCACATTTTCCTTGGCTGTTAAGTTGTTGATGAGGTTGTAAAATTGGAAGACAAAACCAATCTTGTACCTCCTGTAATTGGTGAGCTCGGCGTCTGTGGCTTGTGAAATGTCTTCGCCATCCACAATAATTTGCCCAGAGTCCGGTCTGTCCATGCCGCCCAAAATATTTAAAATGGTCGACTTGCCGGCACCCGATGGGCCAACTATAACCGTGAGCTCGCCCTTCTTTATATCAAAAGAAATATCATTGTTGGCATAGATTTTACTATTGCCAGTCCCGTAAGACTTTACAATATTTCTAACCCTTGCTCCTTCATTCTTTTCCATAAAATGCTCCTATTCGTATTTAAAGGCTGGTGCTGCGATGTACTCCCTGGCCGATCCTATAATGTTGTCTATGCCAAAGCGGCCGTAGATGCCCTTGAAAGCTTCGTTGTAGGAGAAAAGTCCCAGCATATTGGCCCGTTCAACCACATGCCACTCATCGTTTTCGTCCAGCTCAATAAATTTCACAAATTTTTTCTCTACATATTCTTGGTAGATAAAGTCCTTATTATAAACTTCTTTTGCCTTTTCCCTAAATTCGTCTTCAGAGTATTCGCTGCCCACAAAAACTCCCCGGGCCCCGCGCAGGTCATTTGGCTTAAAGATGTATTTTGCCCTGTCCCTGACAATCTCTTCGAAAAATTCATCGTCGCCCTGGAACTTAGCTGTAAAAGGAATATGCTCTTCTATAAACATGACGTCTTCGATGTCCATGTCGTCCTTGACATCTTCCCGGTGGAGGACTTCAAAGAAGGTCTTGTTGTGGGCGATTTGCGACCTAAAGGACCCGATTGAAATAAAGGCGTCGTTTAAATAAGCGTCGATAAAGGCCTTTGAATCATTATATTTTTCCATGATTTCGCTGGTGACAGCCCGTCTGTAAACCATGTCGATTTTTTGCCCGTCAAAAGTAAGGGCATTTTCATTTGCGTCGTAAACCAAGTCTTCCATGTCGGCGATTATAGCTTTAAGGCCTGCCTTTTCGTAGGCCTCTTTGAATTTCACAAAGTCCTTTGGCGTGCCGGACCCCTTGAAGTCCACGATGGCAACTGTAATTCCCTGGTGACTGCCCCTGGCCATATCGTAGATGTCCAAGGACTTTTGGGCCCATGAATCATAGAGCTCAAAAGATTTTAAATTCCAATTTAAGTCCTTGAAGATTTTGGACTCTTCAAAAATCTCAGCTAAGCCAGAGTCCTCGCTCATGGCTGATGATCCGTCGGTATTTATCTCGCAGAATTTAAAGTCGCTTAGAGAATTAAAAAACACATCGTACCTACCAATAGCAACTGGCACTTCGTAGAGAGGATCGTGGAGGATCAGCTCTTCCAGCTCTTTTGAAAAGCCAAAAAGCGCCCGGAATTTTTCGTCGTGCAAGTATTTTTCAGTAATCTTGCGGATGATCTCGTTGGTCCTAGTAACTATAAATTTAAAGGCATCATTGTCGCGTTTGGACACCAAAAGCGGCTGATAAGTAAAAGGAACGATCTTGCCGTCATAGGTCACGTCATTTTTCAAGGCCAATTCTTGCAAGCGCTTAAAGTCCTCTACATAGTCGCCATTTTTTACAAATTCAATATACTCATCAATTTTTTTGTCGCTATACATCAATATCCTCCAAATTCATTTTACAAATCTCAATCGCATAGTCGCAAGTTGCGTAGGTCTTCCACCTGTCAATCTGCTGCCTACGAAGGGTGTTACCCTCCATGAGGGGTACAATTTTTTCTATATAAGGCTTAAAGCAGTCCTTGATGTCCAGGGCCGATAAAATATCCACGCCCCAAGCCTCAATGGTCTTACCCATCATCTTAGTCTTGGTCCCTTTTTCATACATTTCAAGGCGGGCCCGTTCGCTCTCCTTGAAAGTCAAATCGCCAATCAAATTATAAACCCGATCCATATTGTCATTATTATAGAAGATTGAGTTTAAAAGTGCAACAGCTCCCAGATTGTAAGGGTAAGGAATGGAATCCAGCTGCCTAATTTCTATAAAGCGTTTGGTCCGCACGTCTGGGAAAACCATGGTCATCAGGTGTTCCATCTCCTTCTTTGACGCGCCAGTCATGGCCTGGTCAATAGTCCCATCGAATGCATGAAAAACGCCGTCCTTGAGAGTAAAAATTGCATCGTTGCTCAAGAGAAATTTGGCGTAGTCCTCGTATTTAAAATCAGGACGAAAAGCCGCCTCAAAAGTTCCACAGCGTTTGCGGTCAGTATTGTTCCAAACCATAGACCTAAAGGCGTAAACATCGATTGGCCTGCCGCCTTTAAAGGCCACATTGTCAAATAAAATATACAAAATATTTGAAAGCTTGTTGGCCAAGGCATATTTGCGGCCGTAGTCCTTTTCATTTAGAAAATCCAAAGACACCTGGACACTGGCCGTCCCCTTCATCATAAACTTGCCCATGGTACCAGCAGTTTTAAAATAATTATACATGGCATAGTAACGCTCCTTGGGCAAAATTTTTATATCGTCAACATCGCTTAGAGGTTGGAAACCCAAAGTGTAAATATGAGAATCAAAAGGCTCTAGGGCATCGATTGCATCCCTGTAAAATTTAAAGAGCTCCGACTTGACTTCGCAAGGATTTTCCAGAGGGTCAGTTGAAAATTCCAGCTGGCCGCCCGGCTCAGTTGAAATAATCAGGCCGTCCTTTTTGATTGAAAGAACAAATTCGCCTTCGAAATTCCCCTTCCAACCCTTGTCAATCATAGCAAAAAAGAGGTCCCTTGATCCACCTGCATCATAATATGAACGCGCATTAGCTTGAGAGTCCAAAAGCAAGTGTTCAAACTCAACCCCCATCCGTAAATTATCAGGAGCCTTCTCCTGAGCCTTGAAGTATTCGCAAACTTGGTCTATATTTTTCAGCATAATATCAAAAACCCCTTTACAAAAAATTTTAAATAGTGTATAATAAATAACGGTATCAAGAATACCATATACTTAATTATACCCTATTAACAAGGCTAAGTCACAAGCTTTGGCCAAATAGGCGAGAAATATGTAACAAAAATATGCGGATGTGGCGGAACTGGCAGACGCGCATGGTTGAGGGCCATGTGATCCTAGATCGTGGGGGTTCAAATCCCTTTATCCGCACCATATTAAAAAACAGCACCCATCGTGGTGCTGTTTTTTAATATGAAGGAGGTGGAGGGAATACAAAACCACACGCTATTTCGCAGAAAAATTCGATGAGATTCGAAGCGGACCAATTTTTTACCGACGCAGGTGTGCTCCAAGCACATCGAGGAGGGAAATAAATTAGGGCCGCGAGAATGTCGCGAATTTAGCGCGAAATAGACGTGGGGGGACAAACCTCCCTTTATCCGCACCAAAAATTTGCGGTTAAAATTGCGGCTTTTTGCAGTGTTCGATATTTTGCTCATTCCGCTGTACACTCTAGTACAGCTCACTCGTCAAAATATCTCAAGCTACAAAAATCCATCAATTTTCCCACGCAAATTTGGATAGGAATAAAAATATTCAACAAAACACATCCATTGAATAAACCTCGCCCGCGGGACATCGAGTCTCCGCGTTCGAGATGTCCACAATAAAGTGGACGCTACCTACGTTCTGAAATACATACATATTATAATTATATTCATCCATAAAATTACATTGTGATTATATTATTAAAAATATCTCATACACCAAAGGTGTAATCGATATTTTTCGGGCCACATAAAGTCGCCCCTACAAACGGCAAAGCCATTTATGAAATGAATACATATTTATAAAAAACATCCATCAATACAAAAATCGGGGGCATCGAGCCCCCAATTTTTTATGGCGACCATAAAGGATCGCCCCTACAACCGCAAAGCGATTTTTAAATGAAGATTATTTGTACAAATGGCATCGGTATTTCGTGGCGTATCGCGGGTAGCGTCCGATTTATTTCGGACATTTCGGGACCGATACCGGGTCCACCCCGGTTGAGGGTTCGACTGTGCATGCACACGCCCCCATATAAAAACAGCTTGGATCAAACCAAGCTGTTTTCACAATATATTTAGGAGCGGGTTATTTTGCGCTTAGTACTCTGATTATGGTTGCTTTCTTTTCGACATTGTCCCAGAATATATCTTCGCCGTCTTTGAGGCCGAGGGCTCTGGCGATATTTGCGATTGGTAACATGGTCCTGCCATTTACAAATTCTGGCATTACGTCGCTTTCCATAACTTGTCCGTTTACGATGATCTTGTTGGTGTCGACTGGGATTTCAATCTTGAACATGTCGTCTTCTATGAAAACTGTCCTGGTCTTGGCGTCCCAAGTGACTTTCATTTCAAGGCCTTCAGCAACATATCTAACGCCTACCATATTTCTGCCGTCTTTGATGTATGGAGCGGCGTCCATTTTGATAATGGTCAAGTCTTCGTTGATATATTTTTCCATGTCCTTGTTGCCAACTCTAAAGATAAGTTTTAGAATGCGTTCTCTATATTCTCCGCCTTGGTCAGTCTTTTCTTCTTCTTTCTTTTCTTCTACTTTTTCTTCGTCATCTTCGTCATAATCATCATAGTAATTAAAGATATCGCCATCATAATCATATGGATAATCATCATCATTTGGTTTTTGATTGTCTGGATCTCCGTGTGTTAAATCTTCGAATTGATATCCATTTGGATCGTTCCCTGGAATTGCTCCTGGTTGATTTGGAGTTTGTGGATTTGGATCATTTGTTGCTGGTGGATTTTGTGGATCTGTCTTTGTTCCTGGTGTATTATCTACCGCCTTAACATTTACTGCCAACATTCCCACGCACATGAGGACTGCTAGTCCAAGTGCTAAAATTTTATATAAGTTTCTCATAATATACCTCCCTTTTTTGAATTGTCTCGAACGCTCCGCGTTCGAGTGGCGACCATTTCAGGATCGCCGTTACATCGTTCTTAAAAATATCCGTAATCTATTTGTTTTTACGACGAATGTTCATGCCCACAAGGGGCAATCTCATTCGCCGAATGTCCACAATTCTCCTCAGACTCTTGTCCTCAAACGTTTTTCCCTTCGGTCTAACGATTGAACAAGAGGTTGCGTGAGTCAACGCTTGCCAATCGACTTCGCCTTTTCGAAATTTCCTGGCGACCATAAAGGATCGCCTCAACATAGAAATTTCGAGGCTCGTCTCTTGGGCGTGGCTGCAAGTGGACGCTACATGGCTACACAAATATCCGTTGGAAAAATTCTTTTCTCTTTGTTTCTATATATATTATAAAACGCATCTTGCCTTATTAAATCACCCAAAAGTATGATTTTTAAAAAATTTAATATTTTCCCCAGAGCTTTTTATTGTTCACTAGGTGCTAGTGAGCTTGACCACATAAGGATCTTAAGGTCATCAGGTGAATCTTTTTTGCCAATAAAGCTGACGGCCATGCTGTTCTCCTCTGAATACCACATGACATATTTTGTGATATCATCGCCATCGACTTCATCAAAGTCGACAAAGTGGGCGCCGGCTACACCGAAATGGCTTTCGATTTCTGCATAAGATGCATCTGCCAAGTCGCTGTTTCTCATCTGAATATGCTACTGTCGGTTTTTCTTCACTTTCTGATTGTGGGTCTACTTCATCTTCGTCAATGGCCTTTGGCATGGCCCAAGTCTCTGTGAGGCCAAAGTCATCAGGACTATCCTTGTCAGCAGTAAACACCATAGAAAGGAAGTGGTCTGGTGAATACCAAAAAATACTTTTTGTAAGCTCCCCATTTTCATTTTCTTCATCATGGTCTACAAAGTGAGCACCTGGTGTGCCAATGTATTCTTCTACTTCTTCATAGGTCATGCCTTGTGTTTCTTCCATATTTTTATCAAAATATTCATATATTTCTTTTAATCTTTCTTCGCTGAGCTCTTCGATGCCTTCTGGAGTTGTAAATATGCCTTCACCGTGAACGTCTACCATGCCTATTGCCTTGTATCCTTCTTCCTTCTTTTCTCCCTTTTTTTCGTCTTTCTTTTCTGTGTCCGCTTTATTTTCTACCTGTGTTTTTTTCTCTTCCTTTTCGTCCGCAGATTTTTTACCGCATGCTGCCAATGAGAAAATCATTGCGATTGCTAATAATAATGCTAATCTTTTTTTCATTTTTCTCACCTTTACATTCTCCATATATTTGCCCTCTTCATGTAGATTTACTATAGAATTAATTATTCTCCATATCCTTTTTTGTAGAGTATATATTAAGTATAAACTTATCAGGCTCATCTGGTGTAGCGATGAATATGCCTAAAAAGTTATCATTTTCTGAGTACCAGTAAATATATTTTACTTTATTTCCGCTCTCGCTAGCAGTTTCATCAAGATCTATGAAATCTGCGCCTTGCGCGCCAAATAACTCTTCTAGCTTAGCGTAAGTCATTGACTCTGCCTCATCTTCGTGTTCTTGTAGGTAAGTTTTTACTTCCTGAATTTTGTCATCACTTACTAATTTGATGTTTTTTGGTGGAGTTGATTCGTCTTGTCCCTTAACTTCGATCATGCCTGTGCCATTTGCAGCTGGGCCGCCCTTACATGCGAATAGTGTAAGTGCTAGTGCAAGTACTAATAATATTGATAATCTTTTTCTCATTTTTTATCCTCCTTATTTATATAGAAATTTAATCGGTCATGTAGCGTCTACCTTTATGGTAGACAAGACCGATTAAATTTCATTCTTTGAATCTCATCAAATTTTATTTTTTATTTAACTTGTTCATAGTATGCAGTATTTTCAAGTTCAAATTCATCTGGATATTCTGCGTCAGCAGTAAACATTGCTACAAAGGCATGGTCTGGTGAATACCAGAAAACATATTTTGCCAGGACTCCGTCTTCGGGATCCATTTCATCATAGTCCGGATAATTGGTACCTGGCATGCCAATATAGTCTCTGACTTCTTCATAGGTCATCCCCAATGTTTCTTCATAGTTCTCATCAAAGTACTTAGCTACTTCTTCGAGATATTCTTCGCTAAGCTCCCATGTATCCCCAGGACTTTTATCTGGATCACCGTTTGTAACCTCTACCATGCCTGTATCAGGTGATAATTCTGCTATCACTTCTCCGTCACTTTCAGATGTTGTTTCTTCTTCTCCGCTTTCTGTTGTGTCTTCTTCTAAACCTTCTTCATATTCATCAATATTCTTTGGCAGGGCTCCAGCTATGTCAAGGCCAAATTCATCAGGATTATCCTTGTCAGCAACAAAGACTACATAAAGGAAATGATCTGGTGAAAACCAAAAAATAGTTTTTGTAGGGTTTCCATTTTCATCTTCTTCATCAAAGTCTACAAAGTAGGCACCTGGCACGCCAATTTTCTTTTCTACTTCTGCATAGGTCATACCCACCGTTTCTTCATAGTTCTCATCAAAGTATTCATATATTTCTTTTAGTTTTTCTTCGCTAAGCTCTTCGATGCCTTCTGGAGTCGTAGATATGTCCTCGCCAGAAACCTTAATGGGCTCCGCTACCTTTGCTTTCTTTTCTGACTTGTCGCTTGTCTTATCTTCTGCAGATTTTCCCCCGCAGGCTGCCAAGGTGAAAATCATGGCGATTGCTAATAATAATGCTAATGTTTTTTTCATTTTTTTATCCTCCTGTTTTTTATAATTTGTTTCGATCGTTACAAGATCCTAAAAAATATCCGTAATCTAATGGTTTTTACGACGAATGTTCATACCCACAAGGGGCAATCACACTCGCCGAATGTCTGGGATAAACCAGACGCTACATGGCTACAAAAATATCCGTTGAAAAAACCTTTCTTTCTACCTATATTATAAAATTTAATTCCCTTTTCCACATCACCCATAAGGATGATTTTTTATTTTTTTCGCGAAAAAAATTGCCCAATCAAACAAAATTTTTTGTCCGAAATAAATCGGACGCTACCTAAATTTTGTTTGATTGGGCCGCAAGGAGAAAATAATTTATGCAAAAATCCGTATGAAAACCACACGGACTTTTGCGAGGACTTATATTTTATCTACTGATTGTTCTAATTATTGTTACTTGTTTAGTGGCTGAATCCCAGATAATGTCTTCGCCGTCTTTGAGACCAAGGGCTCTTGCAATATTTGCAATTGGCATCATTGTTCTGCCATCTACAATTTCTGGTTTTACATCACTAATATAGGTTTCGCCGTTAACTATGATCTTGTTGGTGTCGATTGGAATTTCAACTTTAAAGAGCATGTCTTCTATGATAACTGTTCTGGTTTTTGCATCCCAATTTACACTCATGCCCAAGGCTTCAGCTACAAATCTGATTGGTAGCATTGTCCTGCCGTCTTTGGCATAGGCTGCTACATCCATTTCTGTGAATGAATCAACGCCATTTACTTGGCTGTCTAGGGTCTTTGAACCGAGAGTTAAAATAACTTTTCTAACAATCTTTTCTGGCTTTGTTTCAGTTTTTTCTTCTTTCTTTTCTTCAGGTTTGTCATCCTTCTTAGCTTGGTCTACTTTCGTTTGGCTTGGTTCAGATGGTTCATACCAATCATACCAGTCATCATAATATCCTGGATAATATGGGTCAGGTGTCTCTGGTATTTCTGGAGTTTCTTTATCTTTCCATAGAGCTTTTAATATCAAGTCCTCAGTTGTCCTATAAGTTTCTCCAATTTTTTTTGTTTCTCCATTTACATCCCAACCATAAAGCTCCTTACCATCTGGTGCACTTATTCCTGTTGGCAGATAGTCTGGTACTGTAAGAACTTCATCCTTAGGTGCCCAACTGTCAAACTTATCTCCTTTGCCATTGTTAAAATCAAAAATAATTTTAACATCTCCTGGTCCTGGCCCTGGTACTACTATACCGCCTGGTCCGCCTGGTTCACCTGGATCTGGTACTGGTGGTACATCTGGACCACCTGGTTCGCCTGGTCCGTCTTCTCCTGGAACAAATGGTTCTGGTGGTATTAGTTCAGGACCTGTTTCTGTTGCTTTGTATGGTGCTGATGGAAGATCGAATTCATTTTCTTCTCCTTCTTTCAAGGGGAAATCTGAAGAAAGATCACCTAAATTAATATTCAACGATGAAGCAAACTTATACTCTGAATCTTTAACACTTATTTTCATTTTATAAAAATAAGTGTCTCCCTCAATAAAGTTCTCTCCTTCATATTTTTCATGCAAAGAGTGAGCGTCCGGTATCTCCGGTCTTTCATACCATCCCTCAAAGCTTGCATCAATTTTAAGATCTGGATACTCTGGAGCTGTAACAGTAATATTGAGTGGCTTTACATCTTCTCCAGCCTTTAGCACCTCATCAATATCTGTCTTAATAACGAGCTTATTAATTAATGTCTCTGCAAAGCCTGTCGTTGTCATAAATGATAAGCAAAGGACCATTGCTATCATCATTGAAATTAAATTCCTTCTTTTCATAATTTTACCTCCTTTTGTAAATAATGTGTATCAAAAGCAACCTCGACCGCGGGACAATGAGTCTCCGCGTACGAGATGTCCATATTTCTTGTTAAATTTGCGATATTCTTGTGAAATTTAATCGGTTTGGCCGAAATTCTCCTCAGATTGTTGTAATCAATCGTTTTTCCCTTTGGTCGAACGATTGAACAACAAGTTGCGTGAGTCCTGCATACCAATCGAGCATCGTTATCACTCGCTCTATTGGGCAGGGCTGCAATCGGCCGCTACATTACCGATTAAATTTTTTCCCTTCGAATCTCATCAAATTTTCCTAAGAAATATATTTGTATAAGACATCTTTAAATAATGTGGACGCTAGCCCGTGTTTGAAAAAAATTCCTTGCAAAATTCTTTTCTATTTCCTTATATTTATATTATAGATGGTTTTTTGTTTTTCCACATCACCCAAAAGGATGATTTTATTTTTTTATTAATCTTGTTCATAGTAGGCAGTAAAGTCAAGGCCAAAGTCATCAGGACTGTCCTTATCAGCAGTAAATACTACAACAAAGACATGGTCTGGTGAATACCAGAAAACTTGCTTTATCAGGTCTCCGTTTTCAGAATCCACATCATCAAGTGCTTCATAGTGGGCGCCTGGTAGTCCAATGTAGTCTTTGAGCTCTTCGTAAGTCATTCCCAATGTTTCTTCATAATTTTCATCAAAGTAATCAGCTATTTCTTTAAGGTCTTCTTCGCTAATCTCCCATGTATCTCCAGGACTTATAAATGGGTTTCCGTTTGTAACCTCCACCATGCCTGTATCACGTGAAAATTCTACTACCATTTCTTCGTAACTTTCTGATGCATATTCTTCATCATCTTCTTCATATTCTTCATCTTCGTCAAAGTTCTTTGGCATGGCTCCAGCCATTGTTAAACCAAAGTCATCAGGACTGTCCTTGTCAGCAGTAAATATTGTAAAAAAGACCTGGTCTGGTGAATACCAAAAAATGCTTTTTGTAAAGATTCCATTTTCATCTTCATCATCAAAGTCTACAAAGTGGGCACCTGGCATACCAATGTATTCTTCTACTTCTTCGTAGGTCATGCCCTCTAATTTTATTAAATGGTCCTCATCAAAGTATTCAGCTATCTCTGTTAATCTTTCATCGCTAAGCTCTTCGACACCTTCTGGAGTTGTAAATATGTCATCACCGTGAACATCTATCATGCCCTTGGCTTTTGCCTCTTCCTTCTTGTCTTCTTTCTTTTCTGTGTCCGCCTTGCTTTCTACCTTTTCACTTGCCTTGTCTGCCTTTTCGTCTGCAGATTTTTTACCGCAGGCTGCCAATGAGAAAATCATTGCCAATGCTAATAATATTGCTAATCTCTTTTTCATTTTTTTATCCTCCTGTTTTTGTATTTTAAATTTACTTGCTTAACCATAATCCTATTGTAAGCAATTCATGATGATTTTTTTTATTTATTTTTGTCTTTTCCGTGGCCATAAGCTCTCCCCTTTTTTTAATTATCTCTAATCCTTGGGTATGAGCGAGTCAATTATTTTATACATAGTTTCCGAATAACCATACTCATAGATCAGGCTATCCCAATCCAAGAGATCTTCCGCATCTATAACTTCGTCCGGCAAAACCAGGCTGCCGTCTTTTTGGCTAATGCTCGGCGAAAATTCCAAGACATCGTCCCTGTACCTGATAGTAATCTTTGCATTCGGAGCGATCTCGCTCATATTTTGGCAGATAAAGGTTGGTCCTGCACAAGCAGTTTCATCCATATAAAAATTTTCCACCTCTTCCAATTTTGCCCTTGCTCCGTCGTCAACGATTTCCAATTCTTTTAATGAAACAGATGCGTTCCTGTACTTTGGAACTATCAAATAACATTCTTGACCATTAATAAAAGGTATTTGGCCATCGTCAGTATACATGGATATTAGCATGGGCGGGTCAGAGTAATCCATAAAGATGGCTGACCAAGGTTGAAGTTTTTTCAAAACCTCTTCCAAACTGGGCTCGTTATAGGCGGAGCCCAGATAAATTATAAAGGCCTTGTACCTATCATCGTAAGGATCGATGCCAAGCTTTCTTGCCATCCGCAAGTACTCGGTGGAGATTGGGTCCTTGGCAAAGGTATTTGCCTTGAGCTCCAAAGTCATTGGGCAAGGGACCGTATTTACAATCTCATACTGGGTGAAAATAAATTGTGGCCTGCCAGCTTGGTCAATATAAATTTGATGGTCCAAAGAATCAAAATTATCCCAGAGGTCATTTAAAATCCTGCCAACGTAATTGGTCGGATTATAAATAAAACCGTAATCCTCGACTTCATCGTAGTAGGGGGCAGTCGTCAACTCACAGTCTTCCATGAGTGCGTCTTCGACCATGGTCAAAATCTCGTCCTCATCCACTCCAAAATGCTTCATCAGGTCTACATCATCGATAATGTTGCCGTCTGGCAGAGAAAAATTGAAAGCCCTATAGTATGGAGTTTCTGCACCCAAATAATCGTAAAAACTAACCATGATGCTCAAAAGGTCTTCGTCTTGATAGGTGGAAAAATTGGCGTAAAAACCAATTTCATAAGCCTCGGGCTCATCCTTATAGTCTTCATAGATTTCCATGAGGTCCTCTGCCATCTTATCGATCTCAGCATTTGCCGCCTGGGCATCCGCAGAATCCAATAAAATCCTCGGCAGATGAGCACCCCTATTAATCCTCTTTGCAATGGCTATGTCCCGGTCGTCAGAAAAGCCCTTCCAAATCTCCCTGTCTTCAACATATGAAGACACAGAACCAAGCTCTCCACCCTCAACATAAGTCAAGTCTTTCTTGTCCTTTGCCTTGGCGGATTTTTTATTGTCAGATTTCTTCTTAGTTTTTTTCTTATCGTCAGATTTTTTGTCGTCAGACTTGGATTCTTCAGATTTTTTGTCTTCCTCATCTTCGACATCTTTTGAATCTTCCGCAGCGCTTTCTTTCTTGTCCTTAAGCCCTTTGTCTTCTCCAGGCTTGTCCTTCTTGCAGCTCGTGGCAAAGAGCAATGCCAAGACCAGGATAATAATCAAAAACCTTGTTTTGTTTTTCATAATAAGCCTCCTTTGTTTAAATAATGTATATCAAAAATATCCCTTGGAAAATTCTTTTCTTTTCCTTCTATTTATATTATAAAATTAAATTCCCTTTAATACATCACCTAAAGGGGTGAGTTTTGAATTTATTTTTACAAAGCAAAAGCACTCCGGACGTCTTGGAGTGCTTTTGCTTCCTAGCCTTTAGCTAGAAGGTGGATTATGAAAAAAATATTTATGGTCTTTTATTTTAGACCGGAATTTATCTTAATCTTCCTTGACTCTGCTGTGCTTTTTCTTGCCTTCAGCCTGATCAAGCTCTTTGTTTAGTCTCTTCTTGCCCTCTAGGGCCTCGTCAAAGACGCCTTTCTCTTTGGCTTTTTTGATGCGTTCATTTTGACTTAAGTCAAGCTGGTTGCCCTTGAGCTCTGAAGAGTTTTCCCCTTCTATATATTCTTTGCTTAAACCAGTGAGCCTCTTAATAAATTTATCTTCACAGTGCAAATTACTAATCTCGTGCTTGGTCTCGTCTTCGTAGTGGTGTCTTTCATCTGCGTTTCTATACCTTAGATATATCATGTAGTAAAATACGATACCCGATAGGAGGAGAATCCAGGCAAACTCTTTGTTGTCTTGAATCTTAGTGTCGTCAAAGAATGGCATGGCTGCCAGCATTCTCAAGAAAAATGCTGCGATCCCACCAAATATTTCTACCAATACTGAGTAGAGGAATAATTTTTTGAAATTGATGGGGACGCTCCCCATGGTTTCCTTGGTCCTGGCGTTAACTGCGACATAGTGGAGGAGGTTTTTATTTTTCTTGGTTTCCATGTAGGAGTAAAGCCATACTGGTAGGTAGGCTGCCTTCCACGAGTCGCCCTTGACTGTATAAGTTTCGTCTTCCCATCTAACGCCTCTGTCGTATTCTTCGATTGTTTCCTTGGCTGCAAGTCTTGCCACGTCAGAGCTTTGGGCCTCGACTGTGTCGCGAAGGGCATCTATATTGCTGTCTCTTTTTTCTGAGGTGTAGCCCTTCATGTAGCCTGCATTAAATTTAACACAATTTTCTGTATCAAAAGGCATGATTGCATTTATAATATTGGTCGTCTTGTCCTTGGCCGTGTAATTGAGTTTGTCTGAGCTGGCTTCGATTGACAGGTCGTCAATTAAAATATCAAAATCCCTCTTGACCTTGTAGGAGTCGGCGTCGTATTCGGTGTGCTTGTCGTCGCCAGTGCCAACTTCGTAGGAGGCCCTTTTAATTTCGCCCTCGCCCGATAAGTTCATGTGGGCGTTTATGTCGACCAACATGTAAGGCAGGTAGACGCCGCAAATATTTTCTGTGGTAAATTCCCTGGAGAATTGTGGGCTGGCAAAAAATCTTCTGGACTTAACAAATTTGCCGATTTCATCTTGGGCGTCGGCCTTTGTGACCTTAAAGGGCAGGATGACGTCAGGGATTGCCCCGTTTGGAATTATATTGTTGATGGACAGGGTGTTCCTGCACCAGTGGCAACGGGCCTGGGTATTGGTCTTGGTATCGATAACGACCTCTGCCCCACAGGATTCGCACTTAACAGTTACCATATCCTCGTAGGATTGGTCGATGTCGGCCGCGCCTGTGCCCATGGTTGTGCCCTGGAGTGTGCTGATGTCTGCGTCCTCGGGTGCCAAGTCTAATTCAAATTCGTGCCGGCAGAAATTGCATCTGAGCTTGCCGGTCTTGGTATTGGTTTCGATGTCGGTCGCCCCGCACTTGGGGCACTTGACCTGACCATCTTTGAGTCCGCTATTTATGTCTCTGATTTTAATATCTTCATCTATAGCCATAAGATCACCTCTATATGCCTAGCAAATCTTTTTTGGCCTTGTCAAATTCCTCTTGAGTGATAACTCCTGCATCTAAAAGTTTTTTCATTTGAATTAATTTTTCAGTTGGGTCTTGATTTGCGTTTTGATTTGCATTTTGATTTGCGTTTTGTTGGCCGCCTCCAAAGTTTGGCTGATAAGAATTTTGTCCGCCCTCTTGTTGGGTGGCTCCCATCATATTGCCAGCTGCGTTCATGCCCATGCCCATAAAGGCCATGTTGGCACCGCCGCCGTTTTCACCAGCCGCTTGCATACCTCTGGCTGCTGCTTGTTGGAAGAAGGAATTGCCACGGTTGCCTGAAAGTGCATCCGCTTTTTTAACATCGGACATAAGAGCCTTGGTGTCCTCGTCATATTCAATGGCAAGTATGGCTGTCTTTGCAATTTCAAGGCCCCTGGTGGACCTCCATTCGTAACCGTCTTCAACCGCCTCTGACAAGGATTTGGCAAAACCGATTTGGTCGCCTTGGATCTTGGACATGCGGTTGCCCTTGGATGGATCGTTGGTGTAGTTTGAAAATGCAGCTGATAATGATGAAACGACTTCGTTAAATAATTCTTCAGCCGCTTCATTGTCCATATCTGCAAAGTCAAAGGCAGGTGCGTTTGCCACCAAGTATTTTTGTGGGACAAAGTTTTTGACGAAGAGTAGTGGGTCGACAATCTTTAGGGTGTAAGTGCCCCTGGTGACTGCGCCAACTTGGGTGCCGAAAAATGCATCGTCCCAATAAATTTCGCTTTGGGTCCCAAACCTGTTTTTAGGAATTTCCTTGAGGTTTACATAAAAGGCCAATTGTTCAGTGCCTGCTTGGCCGCCAAATTTAATCTTGTCCCATGTAGATTTGATAATGGATGCAGACAAGCCGTCGCCTGCAAAAATGCTTTGTGAATTTGGATCGTCAGACGAGAAAATAAATCCGCCTGGCTCGTTAATAATACCTGTAATCATCCCGTCTTGGATGGTGATAAGGGCTGTGCCTTCGGGAACCACGATCTTGGACCCGTTTGAAATAATATTGTTGTTTCCCTTGGTGTTTTCGCCGCGGCCGGCGTTTTGTCCTTGGGGCTTGGCTGGGAAAATTCCCAGTGTGCCTGACTCAAGTGAGCCTGGTCCGTAAAAGTCCAACCATTGGTCAGCAAAAGTGCCGCCTAAACCGCCTGTAAATGCTTTAATAAATCCCATAATGTCCTCCTTTTAAATTTTATTTTTTGTCTTTTTATTTTGTTTTTTAATTAAGACTGTCCGTCTTTTGGTTTTTAATTAACTGCGAATATTGGCACGAATTTATCGCTAACGACATCGAGTTTCATAAGCACAGTTTGTTTTTTATTGATAAAGTAATGGCCAATCAGCTCTGTCAAATTTTTGTCGATTGGATTATCCTTTCTAATGACGACCCAGAAACCCTCGTCCTTGCAGTCGTCTTGGTCCATTTCATATTCACTAACTTCAGATACATAGGCATCCTTTGTTACCAGTCCTAGGTCTAAGAGTGCTTTTAAAACTTCTTCGCCTGCATTGTCTATGTTGATCTCATCTTGCAAGTATGAGATGGCCTTGTCATTTATATAGACAGCATTCTTTTTGCCGTCCCATTTGACGTCCATGTCAAAGAGTTCTACAATGGCCCTAAGCGGGACCAAGGTCCGCCCATTTCTCGCCGTGGCTGGCACATCGATCATGATTGGCCCAGCCTTTACATCGTCCGAGTACCAGATGGACGACTCGCCAATGCAAAGGGCAATACTGATCATGCCTTTTTGAATTGAAACCAGCTTTTCGCTTGGCTCGTAATTTACTTCTGCCCCCATGTTTTCGGCTATGACCCGGATGGGGACCATGACCCTTTGCTTGATGACAATTGGCGCCTGATCGGTCTTAATAATTTGATCATTTAAGTAGATTTTGATTTGGCCCTTGGCCTCGATTTTTTGTCCCATCATAAAGATGAAGGCAGCCACCAGTAAAAGCAAAATCATTTTTTTAAAGTCTTTCATAATATCACCTCGTTTTTTTATTTTGGAATTTCTTGCGAAAAATATCCGTAATCTATTTGTTTATACGACGAATGTTCATACCCACAAGGGGCAATCACATTCGCCGAATGTCCACGATAAAGTGGACGGTACATGGCTACAAAAATATACGTTTGGCAAGCCTCGTCCTCGCGGACGAGTGACGACCATTTCAGGATCGCCGTTACGCCACATCCAAGAGAATAAAAATTTCGCGCAGCGGGTAGCGGCCGTGGTTTATCCCGGCCATAAATTTTTATTCGATTGGCGAGCGTAAATATTATTTCTATTTATATTATAAAATCAAATTTGTTTTTCCACATCACCCGAAAGGTTGATATTTATAAAAATTTTTTTATTATTTATCTAGTATAATAAAGTGATATATGATATAATGACCTTAAAGACTAGAGTTATTTGCGAGGAAAATTCGATGAAAAACACGAAGTGCAGAAATTTTGCGAATGAGGTGGGCTCGAGTGCCCTCCGTTTCCTCAGACTGTTGTACTCAATCGTTTTTCCCTTCGGTCGAACGATTGAACAACAGGTTGCGTGAGTCGCTGCATACCAATCGAGCGTCGTTATCACTCGCTCTCTTGGGCAGGGCTGCAGTTTGCAAATATTTCGAAACAAGCGTTTTTCGCGAATTTAACCGCAAATTGTATTTTATTGAAAGGAGGCCTCTCATGTATCGCAGGGAAATTATCACTTATACATCTTCGACTATTTGTATTATGATTGCTTGCGCCCTCCACCTCATGGATGAGCTGAATATTGTCGGTTTTCCGGTAAATGCCCTGGTCTTCTGTTTGTATACGGCCATGATTCTCCTTTGGGAGGCCAATATGGAATCCAGGATCCTTCGGACCGAATCTAAACGCCTCTTTAGGGCCATCACGGCTCTTTTGATTGGCTACATAGGCGCCAGGACTTTGAAGTACGAGATTCTCTACAACAATCCAACCGCCGTCGCCTACATCCGCTATTTCTATTATTTTTTCTCCATCAATATTGTCCACCTAGTTTTTCAAACCACTCTTTTGGTGGGCAAGTCTGAGCGCGAATCCATCAACAAGTGGTGGAAGCTTCTTTGGATACCGACAGAAATTTTGGTTCTCTTGGTCCTCACCAACGACTACCACTCCCTGGTCTTTGCAACAGATATTCCCTTATCTGTTGCGACTTACAAACCGGGTTTTTATATTATTTTAATTTACATTTTAATTTTGGCCATTGGCTGCATTTATTCTACTATTCGCGTATCTAAGCACATGCGGTCGCCCTGGCCAATTATTTTGCCTCTTCTAATCTTGGCAATACTGGCCGCCTACACTTTTTTATACATTTACGAGCCGCCTTTCTTTTATTATTTTAAGGTCGCCTTTAAGAGTGCGGAGTTTAATATACTTGGAATTATATTTTTTATCGAGTCCTTGGTCTTCACCCGTCTTATCCCATCCAACAGGGGCTACGAGGGTTTTATGAAGCTTTCGTCCCTGCAAATCGGCTTGGCAGATAAAAACGGAAAAATTATTTTGGCATCTGAGGGTGGACCTGATGTAAGTCCCCAGATGATTGATTGGGCCCTGGGCACTCCTCTTTTAATAGACGAGGACACCCTACTTGAAAGTGCCAATATCCAAGGAGGCAAGGCCTTTTGGTTTGTTGACCTCAGCGATTTTAATGCCCTAAAAAAACACTTGATCGAATTGAACGAGGAAATCCTAAATGAAAACGAAATTCTCAAGGCCAACAACGCCCTCAAGAAAAATATGGTTCAGGTCGAAGAGCAAAGGGAGATTAGAGACCACTTGCAAAGGCAGCTCAAGCCTCAGTTTGACCAGCTTAGAAACATCTTGATGAACCTGCCCGAGGACGAGAATGCCTTTGAAATAAAACTTAAGCACGCCTGCTTTATCGACGCCTATATAAAGAGATATTCCAATTTGTTTTTGCTGACCAAAAACAAAAAACTTCTGGACTTGGACGAGCTCAGGCTGGCCTTTAGCGAATCCCTGGATTATCTATCCTTAAGCAAGGTAAAGACCAGTTTGGATTGGGATATTGCCGGTATGTACAATGCCGGAGTCTCCTTGGCCTTTTATGAAATTTTCCAATACGCCCTTGAGTTTTACATGCCTGGCGTCGATTCTGTATATGTAAGTATGAAAAGAAAAATCAAGGTCCCTGAGCTTAATATTAAAATTACTGGCGCCAGGGCCAAGTCATTCTTGGACGAATACGGCCAAGCTCATGAAAAAATCGGCATTAGGATTAACGAAAGCATTGGCAAGTACGAGATCAATTTGTCCGCTCGCCTGGAAAGGAGGGACTCATGACTCTCTTAGACCTAAACACCTACCAACTGGCGATTTTATTTATAATTAACACGGGGCTCTTGGTAGTTGCCATCAAGGCTGTGGTAGAGGTTGCCTTTATCAAAAGCTGGTCCAAGTATTTTTTGCAAACGGTGGTAATTTTGATCTTGAGCATTTTTCCCATACAAGTTTTGGCAGAGCTGGGAAACGGTGACTTTTACTTGGCCAAGACCTTTGTCGACCTGCCCCTCTACGCATTTATCACCTACGATATCTTGCTGATTGTACTTGAATTTATTTTTGCAATAAGTTTTGTGAAAATAAATAGACAGACCATAGGCAAAAACTCTGTTAAAAAAAGCATGGACAACCTGCCAGACGGGATTTGCTTTTCAAAGATGGATGGAACGCCCCTTCTCGTCAACAGGATGATGCAAGACATTAGCTTCGCCGTCTTTGGTAAGATGCTGGCAAACGACCTGGTCTGCGCTAAGGACATAAAAAATAACAATATAAAAGAAGGATCTAAGATTTTGCAAAGAGACCCCCTTGTAATCGAGGCCATGGGAAGGACTTGGCAGATAAAAGTGATCCCTCACGAAAATGTGAGGGAGACCTTGGCCTATGATATTACACTGGAGTGGGCCCTCTATCAGCAAATCCAAGAAAAAAATAAACAGATAGAAAAGATGAACGCCAGCCTAAAAGACTACCAAATAAATGTTGGCAAGTACACCCGGCAAAAGGAAATTCTCCAGGCCAAGATTAAAATCCACGACAAGATTGGCCAGTCACTCATATATTTTAAACGCTATCTGGACATGGATGTAAAGACCAAGGAGGACCGGGACAAGCTCATAAGTCTTTGGATGGAAAGCTTGGTCATGCTGGATGAAAAAAGCGAAGACCCAGATTCAGCAAAGTCCATAAATAAATTTAAAAAACTCATTTCAACTGCCAAGGATATTGGTGTGACAGTAAATGTCGACGGCAAATTGCCGGCTGAAGATGGCGATTTAAACTTGCTGGTTAAAATCGTCCACGAATCGCTCAACAACGCCATCCGCCACGGTCAGGCCAAAAATATTTGGATTGACCTTGATGAGGACGACATAAATATCCATTGTAAGATAACAAACGACGGCATCATTATCCATGGGCCTATAATAGAAAAAGGCGGCCTAAAAAACATCCGCCAGATAATCGAAAGCTGCGGCGGTAAAATGAAAATCCAATCTGATTCCCATTTCATTTTAGACCTGACCTGGCCAAAAGGAGGAAACCATGACTTATAGAATTATGATAGTAGACGACCAATTCGTATCGCGCGAAATGTTTAAACTCTATATAAGCCAATGCCCGGACTATGAAGTGGCCTATTGCGTGGACACCGCCATGTTTGCAGACACCTACGTATTGAATTCAAAACTGGACCTGGTCATAATGGATATACTCATGCAAGACGGATCCAACGGCCTTGAAGCGGCGGAAAAAATTAAAAAATTAAAACCTGACTTAAAGATTATCGCCGTCACCTCCATGCCAGAGATATCCTGGATGTATAAGGCCAGAGAAATCGGCATCGAAAGCTTTTGGTACAAGGAAGTCTCCAAGGAAACAATCCTTGAAATAATCGAAAGGACACTCGCCGGCGAATCCGTTTATCCATCTGAAACCCCAGAAGTGGCTCTGGGCATGGTCAAGTCCACCGAACTCACGCCCAGGGAAATCCAAGTCCTCCGCCTCCTCACCACAGGAGTCGGCAACGACGAAATCGCAGAAACCCTAAACATATCCCTAAACACAGTAAAAACTCATATCCAACATCTACTGGATAAGACGGGATTTGCAAATAGGACACAGTTGGCGATACAGGCGAGGGTGACGGGCTTTGTTATCGAAGACGAGTAAATTTGTGGTTAAATTTGCTGTTAATTTCGCGACATTCTTGTGAAAAATTTTTTTAGTCCTCGATGTACACTTGAGTACACCTGCGTCCTAAAAAAATTATTTCACTTCGAATCTCATCGAAATTTCCTAGCAAATTTAGAGAGGGAGAAAGATCAAGAGAATAAAAATTCCCTCGCAAATTGTTGCCCAAGAAAACAAAATTTAGGTAGCGTCCGATTTATTTCGGACAAAAAATTTTGTTTGATTGGTTGTAACAATCTGATGAAAATGGTGACCAAAATTTTTTACCGATTGACGGCGCAAATCATCTATAAAATAAAATACATCCAACAAAACAAAAATCGGGGGCGTCGAACCACCAATTTTTTATGGCGACCATTTCAGGATCGCCTCTACATACATTCTGAAAAATATACATATTTTAATTATATTCATCCATAAAATGTTTTGTGCTTGTATTATTAAAAATATCTCATACACCGATGGTATAATCGATATTTTTCGGGCCACATAAAGCTGGCCCCTACAACGTTCTTAGCAATATCCATATGAGAAATACATTCAGCCATTATATTGCTCTCTTGGGCAGGGCTGCAAGTTGACCCTACACGCGATACAAATACCATTTATACCAATAATCTTCATTCAAAAATCGCTCTGCGGTGTAGCGGCCGTGGTTTATCCCGGCCATTTCGGGCCCGATACCGGGTTCACCCCGGTTGAGGGTTCGACCCAACAATATTAATTATCCCACCAAAAAAGCAACCACAATAAAATGGTTGCTTCTTATTTTGTATTTATCTTCTGTATACAATTATACATACAATTTGTTAGATAAAATTGATGAATTTTTGTAGCTTGAGACTTTTTAGGAATGAGGCGTAGTGAGTCCTACGCCGCAGTGACGAAAAAGTCGAACACTGCAAAAAGTCGCAATTTTAGCAACAAATTACTCAACTATTTCTGTAACAACACCCGCACCAACTGTTCTGCCACCTTCTCTGATAGCGAACTTTAATCCCTTTTCGAAGCCCTAGCCCTGCAAGTCACGAGCGTTAGCGAAGTGAATGCAGTGGCAGGTCTTGTGCCAAAGATTCCTAAGAGGGCGAGCTTTGCGATGCCCGATTAGTTGAATCTGTCGGCCATAAGAAAAGCACAAGAAAAGCAAGTACGAATGTACTTGCTTTGATTGTTGTTTATTCTACGATTTCTGTAACAACACCTGCACCTACTGTTCTGCCACCTTCTCTGATAGCGAACTTTAATCCCTTTTCTATTGCGATTGGTGTGATGAGTTCGATTGTGAATCTTGCGTTGTCTCCTGGCATTACCATTTCTACGCCTTCTTCTAGTTCGATGTTTCCTGTTACGTCT
>QWCK01000446.1_pt1 | contig 72704 bp, 71 predicted proteins | sample 1972571 | NCBI WGS metagenome assembly QWCK01 (sample SAMN09866710, study PRJNA288562) | Human gut metagenome isolate term2_stool, whole genome shotgun sequencing... | isolation source: gut | host: Homo sapiens | place: USA: California | reverse complement strand
AGAGGTAACGGATTCATTTTCATATCTACCTTTTGTTCTCGCTATTTTCCATTAAACTACGTCTTTTCCGATTGGAATAAAATGTTACCATTCCACCTAGAATCAAGAAATTATAATACGTCACGCCGCGAGTTAAAAGCATGGCCGCCGTTAAAAAATGTGGCTCGTAAATCGGTTGGAACAATCTTAAAAAACCCGCTTCGGCAAGTCCGACACCTCCGGGTAAGGGTAAGGACTCAAAGGTCATCGTAAAAACACCTTGATATGCAACAAGTTCTCTAAGCGTTCCGTAGTGAATGCCAAAGGCACGGCTAATCCAAAAGGTCATCGTGTAGTAGAGAAAAATATGGATTACGGCGACGGGAATAAGTCGAATAACCACACCTATATTTTGACGAAGCCATTTTGCTCCCGTCCGGTACTCTTGTAAAACACGCTTAATCTTTACTTCGATACTTCTCGCCTTCTTCTCGCTAAAATGCCCGATAATAGCGACAACAACTCCCGCCAAACGAAATACCATGTGCTTTGAGAAAATCAAAAAGAAAAAGGCGACGACGAGCAACACTTGCACCGCCATACCGAACATAAACAAACCATAATAAAGAGGCTGCTTTCCCAAAATTTGGTGCAAATAACCAAAGGAAGAAAAGGCGATTACGATTATAACGCCCAAGTGATAAAGTCCGTTAAAAATGAGCATTACGAGAGAACTTACGCCAATGGGTATGCCGTCTCGTCGCATAAAAAAAATCTCCGAAGGTTGGCCGCCCGATGCGCCGGGAGTGATCGATGAGAAATAGTAATCAATCAATGTATAGCGATAGGTTTGCCGCTGAGTGGGCGCATAGCCAAAAGCGTGAAGTAATCGGTTGACAATTATACTTTGACAACAAAAAAATAAAAGCATGGTCGCCATGGCCGCCGCTACATAAATTTTATTTACTCGCATATAAATGGATGGAAGCTGTTTAATCTCCCCGAAATCTATTGCATATGCCAACGTCAGACCGATAATGAGAACAATAAACAAAAGATTGCTTCGCTTGCCTGAAAAACTGTATTCCTTTTCCCCTTCCGGCTTCATAGTCACCTCGATTCAAAATACATTTTCAGAGCCTCTATCGTATGCTCCGGTGCACGAGACAGGCTGCCGAGGGCATGATTCGCGTCATGTAAGCAAATGATGCCGCCCTCTTTAGAAGCCGCCTTTATCTTTTCAAACAGAACATCGGAGCCCATCCCCTCGTTCCAATCGCCGGGAATAAACCGCCATAAAACCAGTTTCATATTCCATTTCGCCACCCAATAGAGCATAGACAAATTTATCCATCCATGAGGCGGTCGGTAGTATTTAGGGTTTATGCCCAACTTTTCCAAAGTATCTTTTGCTCGACTCATATCCCTATAGGTTTTTATCGGTCCCCAGGTAATGGGATGGCTGTGATGATAACAGTGCAAACCGATAATGTGTTCGGATTCTTTCAAGTTTTGAAGAACCTCAGGATATCGTTCAGCTTTTTCCCCTACGACGAAAAAGATGGCTTTTTCTTTTTCCTCATCCAAAATACATCGAACTTTCTCCGTAAATTCCGGATGGGGTCCATCGTCAAATGTAAACTTTAAACGGCCTCCTTCACGGGATGGCCGCCTGCAATATTTATGATAGATTGTGGGAAAGAGACTGTAAATACTCCACATAACCAATAAAATCAAAATTATAGTTATCATAAACTGACACACCGCTCCATTAGAATGTGATCCAACACTTGGTCGTCGATAGCGTTTTTAACCCGCTTTACATTCGACCGCATCCGCTCCAGCAAAAGCTCATTTTTTAAAATACTCACGATAAAAGGTACATCAAGCTTGGATCCTTCCACTCTCGACGACAAAACGTACCCCATTTCCATAGAGGCGACATATTCTGCATTATGAATCTCCTGTTCCAAAAACGGTCTGAAGATGATCATAGGCTTCTCGCTTTGAATGGCCTCAAAAGTCGTCATGCCGCCTGCTTTAGTCAAAATTAAATCCGCCTCCTGCATAAGTTCATTCATATTTTGGACATAACCCAAAGCGCGAATATGAGGAAAATGCTTCGTCAGCATGTGATAGAGGTGTCTATTTTTTCCCGTTACTACTGTAAGCTCCACATCTTTTTCAGATGAAAGTTTTCTGTAGAAAGATTTCTTTTTAGGCAACAGCCCCAAGCCGCCGCCTACCATTAAAATACGCTTTTTGGAATGTTCTCTTTTTTCCATTGGGAGACTAAAGGATTGAGAAACGGGAATGCCGCCGATGTTGATCCTGTCTTCCGATATTCCGAATGTTACTAACGCTCTCTTGGTTACCCTATCGGCAACAATGTAGTGATCCGTATAAGGATTGACCCAACCCTCGTGTGGATTCACATCCGTAATCCAGGTAATTAAAGGTATCAACGAACCCGTTCGCTCCTTAAAATCCGCCATAAGTTCCGAGGCAAACGAATATGTAGAAATGACCACATCCGGCTTCCTGCTTTGAATCAAGCCGTCAAAATCTTCCACAAGCATAGAGTCAATCAATCGCAACAACATTTGATTGTCCGTTTGCTTACGGATGGCTTTGTAAGACAAGTTATAAAGCTTATTTCCTTTATCAACCAATAGATTATATGCTTTATAAAAATATTTAGCCCGCTTTTCCGACTTCATTTCGTAAATATCGACGATCTCCACACTATCCAATACAGACGAAAGATCTCCTAATTCCATACGTTCACAGATCGCCTTGGCACATTGAAAATGTCCCATGCCACATTTCGATGTTAAAATCAAAATCTTCATCCTTTTACCTCCGCCGATTTTCCACAGTTTCTCCTATTTTCTGTAACCCCTCATGTCACACAAAGATTATTCGCTTCCTAATCTCAATTTATAAAAATAAAATGGCCCTATCAATAGACTCGCACATTCTTTTTATAAAATTTATGGAGTTCTTAAACTTTCGGGTAAAAGTACAAACAGCGTAATGAAAATTGTAATGTCATGGAGTCGTCATTTTCAACGACTCAAGCTATGGTAAAATAAGATATATCACGAAAATCAATAGGAGGAATTCATGAAAACAATTAAAAAGTTTACTTTGATCGCCCTTTCTCTTTCTCTATCTATGATCGTCGTCGCCTGCGCAAATAATGCCGAAGCTGAAAATGCAGAAGGTGCACCGGTTGAAGTTGTAGAAACTCAAAAGACATCCGAGGAATTGGATCAAGAGTCTGAGAATGCAGCCAGTGAAAACGGACAAGAAACGAAAGCGACGGAAGAAAAATCGGATAATCAGAAAGAAGACAAGGAAAAGAACACGAAAACTTATAGCGTAAACCTCGTCTTCCCTTCGGAAGATTACATTGTAAACGGCAACGAAGAAAACAAAACCGTTTCGCAAAAAACCGATCTCACCGCTGATGAAAAAACTATCGTTACGAAGGTATTAGACGCTCTCGCCGCCTCTCCTTCCGCTGACAGCGCCGAATCTACAGGTCTTGATAAGTATGATTACTCGAAATCGACTTTAGACGGCTCCAAGGCGGTCGTGGATCTTTCCGGAGATTTAACCGGCGGTTCCTTGGAAGAAGACGTCCTCGTTTCTTCCATCGTCAACAGCCTGCTTTCTGTCGACGGTATTAAATCCGTCTCCTTTACCGTGAACGGCCAACCCGCAGAAACTTTAATGGGACATGTGGACATTACTCAAGACTTTACGAATTTTGTAAAATAAGATCAAAAAACTCGACGCCGGGCGTCGAGTTTTTTAGTGCTCTTTAAAATCTGTACGATGCTGAAGGGCAGTCGCAACCGTTAGATTATCGTAATATTCCAAATCTCCGCCGACAGGAATACCGTGAGCGATACGCGATACACGGATGCCTTCTACTTCAGAAAGCATTTTTGCAATATAGCGCGCTGTCGTATCTCCGTCTTTCGTCGGATTCGTAGCGAGAATGACCTCCTTGATGTCCTCGTTTTTCAAGCGCTCCAACAGTTCCTTAATTCTCAGATCTGTAGGAAGAATTCCCCGCTCGGGTACGATGACGCCATGAAGCACGTGGTAAAGACCGCTGTATTTTCCGGTCTGTTCCATAACCTGGACATCTTGCGGACGTTGCACCACACAGACGACGGAGTGATCCCGCCTCTCACTTCGACAGATCGGACAGGGATCTCTATCCGTATAATCGTGGCAGATACTGCACTCCGAAATGTGCTCGCGGGCATCTAAAATAGCGTGGGCCAGTTTTTGAACCTCATCCTCTTCCGATTCCAAGATAAAATAGCTGAGCCGTCTTGCCGTCTTCGTGCCGATACCCGGAAGTCTGGAAAGGCGATAAATAAGCTCTTCCAGAGGACGATCCATATCTAAAACATCCCCGGGATATTCATTCCGCCTGTTAAGCGGGACATTTCGCCCTCGGTCTTTTCCTTCGCCGCATTCATAGCTCCTTGAATGGCCACGAGAATTAAATCTTCAAGAGTTTCGACATCGTCGGGGTCCACAACATCGGGGTCGATGGAAAGATCTAAGAGCTCTTGCTTGCCGTTCACTTTCGCCGTGACGACGCCGCCCCCTGCCGAAGATTCAAACTCTTGCTTGTCCAAATCAGCCTGCATTTTTTCCATATCTTTTTGCAGCTTTTGAACTTGTTTCATCATATTGTTCATATTTTTTCCGCCCATATTCGGGAAACCTTTAGCCATAATGCCTCCTTATTCCGTTTCAATAGGTGTATCCTTAAATACTCGTTTCATCGATTCCAATACGGGATCGTCTTCCGCTTTCATTTCTTCTACAATCACCGACCACTCCTCACCTAGGATTTCACGGGCCGCCTCTTCCAAGACCTTATGATTGACCTCCGTCTTAAGCATTTTTAAGTGAAAAGCAAAATTGGGAGCGTATCGAATGAATAAAGCCTTATTTTCGGTGGCGATACCGGCCGCATCCTTCAACAAGGCGCCGCAAGCCACGCTTTTTGCCTGCACCGACTGAATAAAGTTCTGCCAGGTATCATCGTCGATTGGATCATCCCCCATTATAGCATGATCTTCTTCCCCCCTCAAAGTAGGAGAGGCTTCGACAACGTCTTCCGTCGGCTTTCCAGACGTGGCTATCTGTGCTTTCGTTTTTTCGGGAAGAGGCACGCTTTTTTTAGTAGCAGGCCTTTTCTTTTTTTCTATTACTGTTTCCTCTTGTTCTCTATAGGGTTCATCATAACTCCATCGGATCGCCTTTAAGAGCAAGAGCTCCATAACCACCTTTTGATTGGGAGTGTATTTAAAGCTTTCCCTCCCTTTTTGTAATAGCTCGATTATGCGAAAAGCCACCGTTTCTTCCATAGCCCGTGCCTGCCCTACAAAGGTGTGGCCTTCTTCTTCTGTAAGTTGGCTCGGCACCTCCTCGGCATAGCGGTAAAATAGCAGATCTCTGAAATAAGTAATCAAACTGTCTAAAAGGAGCTGAAAATTTCGCCCGTTGCGGTAGCTTTGGTCGATAGCGTCCATCACGAGTTTCGGATCCTCAGTCATTATACCGTCGACAATTCTGAAAATGCCTTCGTGTTCCGTAAGACCCAAACTCTTGCGCACTGTTTCCCCGTCTATTGTTTCGGCAGAAAGAGAGAGAATCTGATCCAAAATAGAAAGGCTGTCGCGCATAGAACCGTCGCTGTGTCCTGAAATGATTTTTAGAGCGTCTTCTGTATACTCGCGATGTTCTTCATCTAAAATGCGTGCCAGTTCCCCTGTAATTTCCTCATCTCTCAGTCGCAAAAAAGTAAAGCACTGAGAGCGGGATAAAATCGTTGCGGGAATTTTTTCAGGCTCCGTCGTCGCTAAAATAAACAGTGCGTGAGATGGCGGTTCCTCCAACATCTTTAAAAGAGCGTTGAAGGCTCCTTTACTCAGCATGTGGACCTCGTCGATAATGTATACTTTTTTCCGAGCAAGGGTCGGCGGGTATGTCACATTCTCTTTAATCTCGCGAATATCATCGACTGAGTTATTGCTTGCTGCGTCGATTTCCATGACATCGAATAGTGTTTCATCTAATATTCCCCGGCAGACCTCACATTCATTGCATGGATTGCCGTCTTTAGGATGTAAGCAGTTCACGGCACGGGCAAAGATTTTAGCCACCGATGTTTTGCCCGTACCCCGTGTACCTGAAAATAAATAAGCGTGGTGGACACGGTCTTCTATTAATTGATTTTTCAAAGCGGTAATCGTTGTATCCTGGCCGACGACTTCGTCGAAAGTTCTCGGCCGATATCTTCTATATAATGCTTGCATAATCTCCTCCTCCTTTAGTATAACCTATCTTCCTTTCTCATTTCACGATGAATGTGCGATAGTTTCCTCCCCTTTCACCAGAAAATTTTAACAGGATAATCACCGTTTTATCACATTCAGATTCTATAATGCAGATAAATCAATGTTATGAATTTTTTAGGAGGATTTGAAATGAAAAACTTAAAGAAAATCGCTAGCGCTATGGCAGTAGGTACCCTTATGTTTGGTCTCGTTGCTTGCCAACCCAAAGCTGAAGAAGCTGAAAACGCTGCAAACAACGCTAACCAAGCTGCTGCTGAAGCTCAAAACGAAGCTGCTAACGCAACTCAAGAAGCTGCTAACAAACAAGAAAACGCTGCTAAGGCTGAATCTGCTGCTGAAAACGCTCAAAACGCTGCTAACACCGCTGATGCTGCTGCTAACACTGAAGAAGCTGCTCAATAATCGGTTATTTGATTTTAAAGGCTCCGGTTTTTCCGGAGCTTTTTTTATGAGCGCATTCTGCAAGCTTCCATACTATGGTATAATCGAATGTAATAGACGACGAAGGAGGATTTGTATTGTATTGTTTTCAATGTGGCGAAGAGCTTGTAGAGGGTGCTAAGTTTTGTCACGTATGTGGTGCCAATCAAGTAGAGGCGAAAAAGCTTTTCGAGAAAAATTTTAAAAACTCCTCCCCCGATCTAAGTTTCGATAGCTCTAAAGGATCAGGCGGCGACACGAAAGTTGCCTATTCTTCCGATCCTGAGGATAGTGAATACTTAAAATCCTATATGAATAAGGTGGACGACCAGGTCGGAGAGAGTATTAAAAAGCACGAAACCCTAACGGGAATCAAAAAACAGGAAGCAAAAAATAAGAAGACCAAGGCAAAATTACATAATGCGTCTCTAAACGATAAAGAAACTTCCAAAGCTCACGATGCATCGCATTCGGAATATGTGAAGCCTGAGAAAAAGAAAAAAAGTTTTTCTTCTATCTGGAAGAGCTTTATCGACGAAGAGGACAATCCCTATTCCGTCTTCGGCGAAATGGCCGATCGTTTAGAGCATGAAGAGGCCGCTCTCACCTCCGATGAAGAGGATAATCTGCGCATATCCCAAGATGTGGAAGTGGAAGATGACCGCTTCGCCCAAACCGGCGATGTCCGCACACTCAATAAAAAGGTCAATGAAATTCTAGACGCACAGGAAGAAAATAAGGACGAGAAAAAAATCACCCCCAAGAGTGTTCTCTCTTCTTTCTTCTCTCGCGATAAAAAAGAAGACGATACGATCGCCCACGAGGCCTTTATCGCCTCCGGAGAAAAGGAAACGTCACCAATCGAAACCGATCGTGAACCACTTTCCGAATCCAAAAATTCCGAAGACTCTATAATCGACTTGACGCGCTCCTCTGAAACTAAAGAAACCATCATTCCTGAAGATGCCCATGACACGGCTTTTGAAAGTATGGAAACACTAGCCGACTTTGAAGAAAAGCCAAAGTCTCCTGCTAAATCACCTTTTGAAGGTTTGAAGAACTCTTTTGAAAACTTTAAGCGTAAATCGAGCGAGAAAAAAGAATCTCCCGGAAAAGAAGATTTGACAAAAGATGTTGAAAAACATCATATGGATCATTTAGGCGAACTGTTTGATACGTCTAAAGCGGCGCTTAAACTTGAAGAAGCCCGTGAAAGAGTACTTTTAAAAGGTGAACAAGGCCTTCGCGGACTTTTCGGCATCGGTATTTTACTTAGTGCCGTTCCCGTATTCTTTGCCTTTCGGCGTATCGGCATCTTACCGATTTTATTCGTTCTCTTAAAAGTATTTATCTCCTTGTTTACATTCTACTTCGCAAACAATGTAGCGAGACGCAATACCTGTCGTAAAGATAATCTGAAGGAACGCACGGTAGACAATCTTTTAATGTGGGTTTTATACCTGATTCCCTTAACTGTGATTTTCTTTATTCTACCTTCCTCTTTCGCCATGGGACGAACGGTTTTGGGTTCGGTAACACCCCACATTCTTGTGAGCATCATAATGTATGCCTGGGTCATCTTCCTTGCCGTATCGTCTGCCCAAAAAATCTTACCTAAGAAAAATGTGACTGAATTTATGGCATGGTATGGGATTATCTTTGTGAGCTTCGATTTAATCGCTAAGCTTTTCTGGATTATTTTAAATATCCTCACCTCAACATTTGCTTAAACAGGAACCGCTTCGGCGGTTCTTTTTTATTCCTTGTACTTTCCCATAAAAAAAATTACAATAGTGTAAGATAATTTATAAGGAGGAAGTTATGTCCATCGTATGTAAATTCGGGGGATCGTCCCTGGCGAGCAGTGAACAATTTTTTAAAGTTAAAGATATTATTGAAAGCGATTCGAACAGACGTTACATAATCCCTTCGGCGCCCGGAAGAAATAAAAGCGGCGACCAAAAGGTAACGGATCTGCTGATTCTTTTATATAATATGGCCGTCCATCACCTCTCTCCTGTGGAAGTCATGAAGATGATCGAGGCCCGCTACAGAGAAATTATCGAGGGCATCGGCATCGAATTTGATCTCAAGGAAGAACTGGATGAAATCTTAAAAACAATCTCAACGGAGAAGGTCAGTAAAAGCTATGTCCTCTCGCGAGGAGAATACTTAAACGGTAAAATTTTATCCTCCTATTTAGATTATGATTTCGTCGATGCTGCAGAGGTTATTTGCTTCGATGAAGGCGGTCTTTGGGACGAAGAGGCAAGCTATAAAGCGCTTGAGATGATGGCTGAAGAACACGAGCGTGCAGTTATCCCCGGCTTTTACGGCGCTACGCCTTCCGGTAAAATCGTCACTTTCAGCCGCGGCGGCAGCGATCTTTCCGGCTCTATCGTGGCCCGAGGTGTCCACGCCGATCTTTACGAAAACTGGACGGATGTCTCCGGCCTTTTGGCGGTAGATCCGAACATTGTGCCCCATCCGAAAAAGATTCGCAATATTTCCTACGAGGAGCTCCGTGAGCTTTCCTATAGCGGCGCCAAGGTTATGCACGATGAAGCTATGTTTCCCGTCGTCGAAAAAAACATACCCGTCGTCATTCGAAATACCAATGCAAAGGATGAAGAGGGCTCCTGCATTATGGCCGATGTGCCTATGGAGGAAAACGAAAGCTCTATTACAGGCATCGCCTGCCGAAAGGGCTTTGACGTCATCAACTTAGAAAAACTCCGCATGAATAGAGATATGGGATTCCACCGAAAAGTCTTTTCCGTCTTGGAGGCCAACGACATCTATCTGGAACATATGCCCTCTTCTATTGATTCCATCTCCCTCGTTATCGGAAATAAGTATTTAAAAAATAAAACCGATCAGTTGATCGCTGAACTTCAAACCTTTACCGACGCCGACCGCATTACGGTGGATCACAATATTACGCTGATCACCGTCGTCGGACGCAATATGAAAAATAAAATCGGCATGAGCGCACTTATTTTCAAGGCCCTCGCCGATGCACATATTAATATCCGCGTTATCGTTCAAGGAGCGAGCGAGATGAACATCATAGTCGGTGTCATTGACAGCGAGGCGGAAAAAGCCATACGTGCCATTTACAATGCCTGTGTATAGAGGAGCTTTTATATCTCCTTTCGATAGGGTATAATGATGTTGTATAGGGGTGCGCATTGCTGAGAGAGTATTACTCAACCCTGTGAACTTGTACAGATAATGCTGTAAAAGGAAAGAGCCGATGCGTATAAACGCATCGGCTCTTTTTGTGAAAGGAGAATATTATGAAAGCAAGCATGGCCATTCAAGTACTACCCGTTTGCGAAGGCGGCACCAAAGAAGTCGTTCGCATCGTCGATGAGGTTATTAAAGTCATTCAAGATAGCGGCCTCCATTACGTGGTAGCACCTTTTGAAACCACGGTAGAAGGCGATTCTATGGACGAGATCATCGACCTCTTAAAAAAATGTGAAGCCAAGGTAATGGAAGAAGGTGCCGACTCGGTATACTGCTATATTAAGCTTAGCCACGGTAAAGAATCTATTCTAACGATCGATGAAAAAATCGGTAAATATCAATAAAGTATTGCGGGGAAGCCTCTTTATTGTTTTATTGCTCCTCATGTGGCAGATCCTGTCCACATCGGGGCTGCTTCCCTCCTACCTGCTGCCTTCACCTGTAGAGGTTGTCCGGGCCTTTGTAACTGACTTTTCTCAGCTTATGATGCATTCCCGCGTAACACTTCTCGAGGCGGCACTGGGACTTTTATTCGGTATTCTTTCAGGTTTTATCTGCGCGTTTTTAATGGAGCGCAGCCCCCTTATTCGCGATGCTCTCTACCCGATTTTAATCTTGACCCAGACCGTACCCACTGTGGCCATTGCGCCCCTGCTCGTCCTATGGATGGGCTACGGTATGGCGCCGAAGATTGTCCTTATCGTTATCGTCACCTTCTTCCCCATGGCTGTGAACCTCTATCAGGGATTTGCATCCGCCGATCCCGACGAGATTCGCCTCTTGAAGGCCATGGGTGCTCGCGATACGGAGCTTTTCTTCTACGTAAAGCTTCCGAACGCTCTTGAAGGCTTTTTCTCAGCCCTTAAAATATCCGCCTCCTATTCGGTGGTGGGTGCCGTCATCGCCGAATGGCTCGGCGGCTTTCAAGGCCTCGGCGTCTACATGACCCGGGTGAAAAATGCCTACAGTTATGATCGCATGTTCGCCGTTATCTTTTTAATTTCACTACTCAGTCTGCTCCTTATGGCCTTTGTAAATTACTTGCAATACAAAACCATGCCCTGGAAGCAAACCGAGCAATAGGAGTTTATAATGAAAAAAATATTACCCATTTTATTGGCGCTCGTTATGCTGACCGCCTGCGGGGCGCCGAAACAATCCGCAAGCGGAGAAAAAGAAAAAGTTCGCCTCGTCTTGGATTGGACACCGAATACCAATCACACAGGTATCTATGTGGCTCAAGAAAAAGGCTATTTTGATGAAGCCGGCATCGATCTCGAAATCCTTCAACCGCCGGAAGGCGGCGCCGAAGGTCTCGTCGCAAGTGGCGGAGGCGAATTTGCCGTAACTTTCCAAGATACCATCGCCGCATCTTGGGCAAAGGATGAGCCTCTCCCCGTTACTGCCGTGGCGGCTCTTGTGCAACACAACACCTCGGGCCTATTAAGCTTAAAGGAAAAAGGCATCGACAGTTTGGGGAAATTAACCGGCCACAGCTATGCCACTTGGAATATGCCCATCGAACTTAATATGATGAAAACCCTCGTCAACGACGACGGCGGAGACTTCGACAAGGTGGAACTTATTCCCTCCAATGTTACCGATATCGTCGCAGGACTCAAGAGCAATGTAGATTCTGTATGGGTCTACTACGGGTGGGACGGCATCGCCGCCGAAACAGCAGGTCTTGAAACCAACTATATTCCCTTTATCGATTCCCACCCCGAATTCGATTACTACAGCCCTCTCTTGGTGGCCAACAACGATTTCTTGAAAAACAACAGCGACACGGCCAAAAAAGCACTGGATGCTATCAGCAAGGGCTACACTTACGCTGCAGAGCATCCGGAAGAAGCTGCCGACATTCTGTTAAAGGCCGCTCCCGAACTCGAAGGCAAAAAAGAATTCGTACAAAAGAGTCAAAAATATCTTTCCGAGCAATACATCGCCGATGCCGATCGTTTCGGCGTTATCGACGGCACTCGTTGGAATAAATTCTACAAGTGGCTCGCCGACAACAACTTAGTCGATCAACCGATCCCGGAAGATTTCGGTTACAGCAATGACTACCTCCCTGAGTAATGCACTTTTAAAGGCCGACGGTATTACACGATCCTTCGGAGACCAGGTTATTCTAAAAGATTTGAACCTTGAAGTGGAGCGCTCGAAAATCGTCACCCTCTTAGGACAAAGCGGCAGCGGGAAAACCACCCTCTTTAATATTTTGGCGGGGCTCGATCGCCCGAATAGTGGTACGGTTACCTTGCTCGATGAAGACATTACCGCAAGACCGGGACATGTGGCCTATATGTTGCAAAAAGATTTGCTCTTAAAGCATCTGAAGATTATTGACAATGTGTCCCTCCCCCTAAGGTTAAAAGGGGTGAGCAAAGAAGAAGCACGTAAAGAGGCCGATCGATACTTCGAAGAATTCGGTCTTGAAGGCACGCAGATGAAGTTTCCTTCCGCATTAAGTGGCGGCATGGCCCAACGGGCGGCATTTTTGAGAACCATCCTGTTTTCAAAAGAACTCGTTCTTTTAGACGAACCCTTTTCCCGATTGGACGCCATTACGAAAATGAAATTACAGGATTGGTATCTGGAAATTAAAGATAAATACAATCTTACTACGATCTTCATCACCCACGACATCGACGAAGCCCTTCGCATGAGCGATTGCATTCACGTGCTCTCCCCTTCTCTTAAATCCATCAGCTTCAGCTATCGCGTTCCCGAGGGTGAACGTAACGATTTCTTAGCTTCAAAAGAATACTTGGAAGCTAAAAAATCCATTCAAGAAGCGATCTTGCAATCCTAAGATAAGATCAACTATTGTACGAACCTTAACGGAAAGTACAGAATCAATTTAATAATCAATTAAACGGAATGTAGCCTATAGATCAATAGGAGACATTCCGTTTAATTTTTCCATTATTTCCCTTCATTACTATACTTATGATTCTCACTTTATTGTGGAATTATTAAATGCCTTCAGAGGCGATAGACACCCACATAAAAGCCCCTCCATCCGAACGGGAATGGAGGGGCCTGATTTAAAAGTGGATCATTTACACGGCATATTCTTTCATATTATCCAATGCAATGGCAACGGTGGAACCGTTGTGCAAGAAACTGGAAGTGGTGTTCGTAATGACTTCGAAATAACCCAGGGCGATTAAAAGGGAGTTAAAAGATATAATCTTTCGATAATCCACCTTTACCCTGTCTTCCAATTCTTTCGCAATTTTTACAACTTTTACGATAGAATGCAAATCGTCGCTTCCGATGGCGATATCTGCTATTTCTCTTGCTACATCGGCTCCTTTATGCATGGCAATGCCTACATCGGCGCCCGAAAGTGCAACGGAATCGTTGATCCCGTCGCCGATCATAACGACTTTACGCCCAAGCTCTTTTTGAGATTTAATATAGTTCGCCTTATCTTCCGGCAGAACTTGCGATTGATAGTAATCTAAATCCAGTTGCTCGGCAACATAGCGAGCGGAGTTTTCCGCATCGCCGGTAAGCATGGTGATATTTGTAAAGCCGAGGACACGAAGAGCTTCCACAGTTTCCTTCGCATCTTCACGAATGGGATCATTAATACAGAGCACGGCAATAAGCTCACGGTCGTAAGCCAGATAGAGAAGGGAATAATGATCCTTTAATTCCTCGATAAGCGTCTCTTTTTCGGGCGTAATGCGAACTCCCTCATCTTCAAAAATAAAGTGAGCGGAACCGATAAGCGCTTCCTTACCATCTATTTTCGATTTAATGCCGTGGGCTACGATATATTCCGTTTCCGAATGCATTTCTTCATGATGCAAGCCTTTTTGGATAGCGGCTTCCACAACGGCATTGGCGATTGAATGGGGGAAGTGCTCTTCCAAACAAGCGGCAATGCGCAAGCAGCCGTCTTCCGTATGGCCGTCGAATGAAATAACCCGTTCTACTGTCGGTGTCGATTTCGTAAGCGTACCCGTTTTGTCGAAAACGATGGTATCGGCTTGTGCTAAATTTTCCAGGTATTTACCGCCCTTTACAAGCACGTCTTCTTGACCGGCTTGGCTCATTGCCTTCATTACCGCAATGGGAATGGTAAGCTTGAGTGCGCAGGAAAAGTCAACCATTAAAAAGGCTTTGGCCTTGTGGATATTCCGGGTAAATGCATAACTTGTGATTGCGCCTAGGAACGAATACTTCACAAGAGAATCCGCCATATTTTCCGCTTTCTTCTGTGCCATGGACTTATTCTTTTCACTCTCGCCGATAAGCTCGATAATATGACTCAAGCGAGATTCATTGTATAACTTTTCGGTTCTTACAAGAATCATTCCTTCTTCAAGCACCGTTCCGGCAAAGACGGTTTTCCCTTCCGCCTTCTTTACAGGCACACTTTCACCGGTAAAAGAAGATTGGTTCACCATGCCCATCCCTTTCACGACGGTACCGTCTACGGGAATTGTCGTACCCATAGAAACTTCCACTACATCGCCGATAGCCACATCACTTAAATCTTTAAGAATCTTTTCTTTTCCTTCGACTACAAAAACTTTGTCGATGTTCAGCTCCAAGGTACGGGCCAGGTCACTTTGTGATTTTTTAAGAGTCCAGTCTTCCAGCTTTTCGCCTAAGTTCAATAAGAACATAATAGACGATGCCGCTGCAAAGTCATTGGTGGCGAGAGAAATTCCGATGGCCGAGGCATCGAGAACTTCAACATTCAACTTGCGATTGTAAAGCGCCGATATTCCCGCCTTCATAAAGCGACTTGCACGAATAAGGATGACAGCCATGCCTAATGGTGCGGGTAAGAAATTCTTCATAACAAAACGCACTTCAAAGGCATCTCGAATAATATGGAAAAGTTCCTTTTCTTCCAAGGGAATGTAAGAAGTATCTTCTATCTCTACCCTGTCGAGATCAACCAGGGAAGTTTCCAGTAACAATTTGCACACTGAAGGAAGGGCATACTCTTCATATTCCACAATTACACTGCCGGAGCAAGTGGACACTTTTGCGTAATACACGCCGTCGATCGATTCAATAAGATACTTTAAATTATTGGCGCGTTCGTAATTAAAACGATACTCGGACGAAAACCGCGTCCGTCCGAGTACTCTATGGCTAATTTGAAACTTCATACTTAATTCGTTGCTTCTTCAGCCAAAACTTCTATAGTTTCAACTTCTGCCTCGGCCTCGGCTTCAGCTTCTTCTTTTGCCTTTTGCTCCTCAGCATTCTTAACCTTTGCTTCAACTACAATATCTTCCGCATTTTCCTTTGCCTTTTCGATGGTCTTATCGACGGTATCTTTAATTTTCAAACCGCCGGAGACCGTATCGACAACTAATTTTTTAGTGGTATCGGATTTTAAAATCTTTTCACCTACAACGCCCAATAACATACCGCCTGCAACACCTAATAATTTCTTCTTCATAAAAACACCTCTTCAAAACGTTTTATAAAACAATGTAAACTTTAACCTTTTCCATATTACACTTTTCTCTTTTCATTATCAATAAGATACTGAAGATATAACTTTGTTTTATTTTGAAACAACGTTATATTTATAAAACCCTTGTAATAACAGCGTTATGCTACTATTTTATGTAGAGAATCTAAAAATAACGGAATTACTCTCCACTCTTTTCATTGATAATGCCACGCCACTGTACTGACTAAATGAAAATGAAATCGGAAAAGAAAATGCGAGCAAAGTATAAGTCACTCTCCATCGATAACAATTATCACACTTTTCATCCTGAGAATCAATATCTTTTTAATTAAATTCTACAAAGTAAATAATAAAACTATTGCACAATCATAGGGATAAAAAAACATACACTCTATCTTAATGTAGAAAAAGCAAAAAAATAAAAACTTTACATCATAAATACGATTCGCGAAGCTTATTATGTAGAGATTTATTTAAAAAACCCATTGAGGCAATTCTCCCTTATAGATTTTTAGAATAAAAAAGGTTCTATGTCAACCATTGGAGAGTCTAGTGAAAACTAGACTCCTTTTTGTTTTCCTGTAGATCTTAAATCACTCGTCTTTCGCACAGACCAAGAGTAAATTGGTTCTGAAATGATGAAAGTTGCGCATCCCAAAAGCGACACGCTTCACTGTCTTAATCTTTTTGTGCATTCCTTCTACGTAGCCATTATTCCATGGGTGGTCAAAGCTGTTGGTAATCTCATCAAACCAGTTTCTGTAAGCGCGTAAGCAGTAGCGCCATTCTTTTGTCTGCTCTTTTCAGCATCGTCCATCCATTGCCTCAGGGCCGTCATGGCAGAGGTTTTGTTCTGCTGTGAAAGGACGTGGTGTAAAAGCCTTCTTTTAAGATATAAGCGGTCCGAATGGCGTCACTCTTTTCAAGCATGGTGGCGACAAGGTTCTTTTCCTCTTCTGTTAAGTGCTTCGCCGGCTTTTTTAACAGACTGCGTCTCCTTTTAAACCATTTTCTCTCCGTCACCGTCATCCGTTTCTGCTCCCGCTTTCGAACATTTTCCAATGCTCAGTGGATTTGACGAATGAAATGGTACCGGTCGATGACATGGATACTTTGCGGAAAGAATCTCTCCTTAACAGCTTTAAACGTGCCACACATATCACTGACAAAGATTTCAACCCCTTGTCGTTCCTCGCGATCGATGGAGGAAAAATAGTCAGCTAGATCCTTGCCATAGCGAGTGGGAAGAATATCCACAGTTTCTCTAGCTTCTCCGTCAGCCAAGGTCATTTGGTATTTGCTCCCACCACTCTCGCCCTTAAACTCATCCATACAAAAGATGCGAGGCAATCTTTTACGCGGTATAGATAAACACGATATTATGCGAAAAATGCTCGTCGTTGAAATACCGACCTCCTTCGAAATCCCGGCAACCGACCGAATATCCTTAAACGCATCCACCACATAAGCAATTAAATGCTTCGTCATTGGCTTGCCCTTGGCGGCAAAAGAAAGGGGAGCTTCAAAGCGCATTCCGCAATCCTTGCAATCATAACAGGTTTTACGCACATGAAGAAAGACATGTTTTCTGCGCATAGGAGCATCCAGAAGCACCTGCTCCCGGTGATCGTGTACCCACGCATGGGACGAACCGCAGTGAGGACACACCCGATCTTGGATGAGTTTGCAATCAATGGTAATGAAACGCTTTTCTTCTGAAACAGCAGTTATCTCAACATCTTAGATTCCTAAAAGTAATGTGTTAATATGATTTTGCACTTGTTTGCCCCTCTTTATTATGTTGTGGTGATTTAATTTTAGGTGATAGGGAAAACAAGTGCTATCTTTTTGCACAAAAATATCCACTGAGGAGATGACTCCCCAATGGATATTTTAGAACCGCTTTATAATCTTTATTCGAGAAGTATTCATGAAAGGCCCCGCGGTTTTCCGCGGGGTTTATTATTGTTCCTGTTCAAATAAACTTAGGAGCTTATAGGGGTTAAAGCCTTCTACTACCACATCGTCCACCTCGATCATGGGGACGGAGCGGTAACCTTTGGATTGAAATTCTTCCAAAGCTTTTTCATCAGTTCTTACATTTTTTTCAACATAGGTCGATTTTAATGTATCGGTTAAAAAGACCTTCGCCATATTGCAGTAACGGCAATCGTCGCGGGTGTAGATGACGACCTTGTGTTCCTTCCGTGCAGGCGGCGTATAATCATTGGCCGCTTTTGTGATTCTCGCCATTTCACTTCTACGAATGGGGCGATCGCCTTCAAATTTTCCGTCGCTTCCCTCCGGCGCCAGAACATTAACTTTTACGAGAGCCGCAACATATTCCGCCACGGGAACCGGTTGATCGAACTGATCGCCTATGGTTCCTAGTGCATCGAGATCGTCCAGCTTCAAGATACTGAGATCTCGATTGCGGGGCACGCGAAGAGCGCGAGCATAATAGGATGCGATCTCCCGTCTCGTAGGGTAGCTCTTTCTTGGACGCTCAAAAGCGCCCGCCTTGGCTGCCTCCATTATTTGCTTTTCGGTAATCACACGCTGTTCCAAAGCGTAGGCTGCCGCTTCATAAGCCCAATCTTCGACACCTGCACGACGGGCCATGTTGCCGTAGGAAAGTACAGCTTGGCGCAGTTCCTCTTCCGTCGGATTTTTAATTCCCTTGATCAAAGAAAAAGTTTCAGATAGAGACACAGGATCGTTCGGTTTAAAAGTGCCGTCGGGGAAACCCTTTAAAACGCCTGCAGAGCTCAGCTCTTCAATATAGGGCCGGGCCCAGTGCGTATCGGGAACATCGGTAAAAGACGATGCATAGGCTGCTTGCGTTAAACCCATTACAAGGGCTAAACCACAAAGTGCAATGCTTCCCAATTTAGTTTTCTTCATGTTCATTCACTTCCTTTTTCATTTGAATGACTAAGTTAGGATCTACACGCTCTCCGTGAGCGGCTTCCGCCGATTCCAAACGTGCGCGAATAGATTCTATGCGTTCCACGGGAATTTCTCCGCTAAGAGCTTCTCGCACGGGAACAACTTCAAAATGAAGGCCGCCTGCGCTGTATTTATCCACATAGGTCGCTAAAGGTTCGAAGCTTTCCACTCGCGTACCCTTCTCGTCCTTCACAATAGAGGCGCGTACCATTTGTCCCGTCTCCACATCACTGCGGTTCATGTATTCCCGTCTTTGATTGGAAACAAAATTTCCCATGGAGTAAGCGACATAGGTCTTGCCGCTTTCCGTCACGAGATTGTCCACTCCCTCAGGAACGTGGGGATGGGATCCCAGTATAAGCGCCACACCCTGATCGGCTAAAAAGCGAGCTTGGGCTTTTTGCAGATCTGTAGGCTCCTTGCGGTATTCTTCACCCCAGTGTATAAAACAAATTATAGCATCTACACCATTTTCTTTTAAGTAGCGTATATCATTTTCCACCTTTTCTTCGGAAAAAATAGACACGGCGAAAGGTTTCTCGCTATTTTTTAAAATGTCATCGAAGCCGTTGAGTCCATAAGTATAACAGATAAAACCCAATTTCATGCCATTGACCTCTTTTATTAAAGGAGGTGCATCTTCTATTTGCGTACCCATGACATCGAGGCCTGCATCTTTTAAATAGTTGTATGTGCTCTCTACACCTCGCCCTAATTTATCGTAACCGTGATTGTTGGCTGTGGAGATAATATCGAAACCGACTTCTTTAAAATCACGGGCCACTTCTTTCGGGGAGGAGAACACGGGATAGGTCGTATAGCCGTTAGAACCGTCTGTAAGCGTTGTCTCCAAATTAATCATGGCAATATCCGCCTCTTGAATATAGGGCGTTAAATAGCGGAATATGGGCTTAAAATCGTAACCTTCACCTGTCTGAGCCGCCCTGAGCTGGGGTCTGTGCAACATAAAGTCACCGAAAGCTACGATCTCCACATGTTTCGGCGGTTCCGGTTCCGGCTTTTGCTGAGTTGTTTGATCTAAGGTTTCGCAGCCTGTCAAAACAACGATCAGCCCCAAGATAATGAACAGTTTTTTCATTTGACGCTCCTTTTAAAGTATGTACAAAAAAAGCGGAGAAATCTCCGCTCTTGTCGACTACGTCTATAAGCCGTGTTTTGTATTCGTTAACTATCTGTCTGGTCCTTCCGTCACCGGAAGGCTCTAGCGACCTACCTATCCGGAGGCGACGAGTAATCGCCTTTAATCCACTTCGGTCTTGCTTCGAATGGGGTTTACATAGCCGTATAGTCGCCTATACGCTGGTGAGCTCTTACCTCACCTTTCCACCCTTACCTTTGCAGGCGGTATCTCTCTGTTGCACTAGCCTTGGGGTCGCCCCCACCGGACGTTATCCGGCATCCTTACTCTGTGAAGCACGGACTTTCCTCGCATACGCGCAGTTAACCGACGTACTCGACTTCTTATTTTACCATAAGATTCTTTAGATATCAAAGACAAAAGGACTGTTCATGACCACATGGGCGGAGGCATCGGAAACTTCTTCCACCCAATAGGCCATGGTTTCAAGAATGGCCTTTTCGCTGTGGAAGTGGCCGATATCTATTACCATAAGGCCGATCTCATACGCGTGCTGACCGTCATGATGTTTCACGTCCCCTGTAATTAGGACATCGGCTCCTTTTAAAGCTGCCTCTTCAATATAATCGGCTCCGCTTCCGCCGACAAAGGCTACAGTTTCCACGCGCTCTTTTCTCTGTCCGTACCAGCGTACACCGGTAATGGATTCTCTTTCGAAAATAGTTTTTAAATCTGCAAGAGTTAAGGAAACACTTCCCATAATACCCAGCTCATCTTCATCGCTTAAAGTTCTTACGCTTTGAAGACCGAGCTTTTCGATCCATTGATCGTTGACGCCGCCCTTGGCCTTATCCATTGACGTGTGGGAGGAATAGACGGAGATGTTGTGGCGAATAAGATCACACACCATCTTTCCCCTCAAAGTCTTCTCCTCTACCACTTCAAGAGGCGAAAAAAGAAAGGGGTGATGGGTAATGATCAGCTCCGCGCCCTTTTGAACGGCGAGGTCCACAACATCCCCGGTTACATCCATGGCTACCACCACATTGTCTATCTCTCGCTCTTCCAGTCGCAATTGCCAACCCGTTTTATCCCAAGGTTCCTGCAGTTCTTCAGGCGCCCATGCACGTAATTTATCGACAAGCTCTGCTGTATTCAAGATAAGCCTCCCATCTCTTGACATCATCCTCCGCTTTTTCGATTATATTCGCTTTTCCGCTTATTTCCACGGCGCGTCGCACACCTCGAAGTCTTTTAAGTTCTTTTTCCACCATGGAAATAAACTCTTCGTGGCATGCAAATCTTTTCCAATCTATAGAGGAGCCCTCGCCTATTTTTACCTTAAGAACGGGATAAAATTTTCCCCTCTCCTCCACAAGATCCGATTGAATTAAGGCATAACCGGATGCATTTAAATAATCGAAGAGATCTTCCGCACCCTGCATAGGCTGTAGGATCATATAATCTAAAGCCTCTACTTTTTCTCTGTCATTTTGTAAAATATCGGCAATCAACCGGCCACCCATGCCCATAATAATTGCAGCGTTTAATTCTCCTAAAAGCATGGGCTTCAAGCCGTCTCCCAATCTTATATCAAAGCTCTCCTTAGGAAAGCTCGAGGATAAGAGACTGCGAGCTTTTTCCAAACTCGGCGCCGAAATATCACTTGCAATTACTTTTTCCGCAAGATGCTCCTCTAAAAGAGCATAGGAGATATAGCCGTGATCACAGCCGATATCTCCTATGCTCTCCACGGGTTCAACCAGATCCAGCACCCGATTCAGGCGTTTTGATTCCGGCATCATTCGAGGAAGTCCTTTAATTTTTTACTGCGACTCGGATGGCGCAATTTTCTGAGGGCCTTGGCTTCGATTTGACGGATACGCTCCCGGGTAACGTCAAATTCCTTACCTACTTCTTCGAGAGTTCGTGCCCGTCCGTCTTCCAAGCCGAAACGTAGCGTCAAGACCTGCTTTTCTCTCTCGGTAAGGGTGGTGAGCACGTCCCCTAACTGTTCTTTTAAAAGAGTAAAGGTCGCAGCTTCCTGAGGCGATAAAATATCGTCATCGGGAATAAAGTCGCCTAAGTGGGAATCTTCCTCTTCACCGATAGGCGTTTCAAGGCTTACAGGCTCTTGCGCAATCTTTTGAATTTCTCGCACTTTTTCCACGGTGATACCCATTTCCTCGGCGATTTCCTCAGGCTGAGGGTCTCTTCCCAGATCTTGTACCAGTTGACGTTGAACCCGTACAAGTTTATTAATGGTCTCCACCATATGCACGGGGATACGAATGGTTCTGGCCTGGTCGGCGATGGCACGGGTAATGGCTTGACGAATCCACCATGTAGCGTAAGTTGAGAATTTGAAGCCTTTTTTGTAGTCGAATTTATCTACAGCCTTCATTAAACCCAGGTTACCCTCTTGAATTAAATCCAAAAAGCTCATGCCGCGGCCGACATAACGCTTCGCAATACTTACAACAAGACGCAAATTCGCCTCGGCGAGTTCTCGCTTGGCAAGCTCGTCTCCTTCTTCCATACGTTTTGCAATGGCCACTTCCTCGTCGGCTTCAAGAAGGGGGATCTTACCGATTTCTTTTAAATACATCCGCACCGGGTCGTCTACATTGCCGCTCCGCACGGGATTTTCTTTTTTCTTTTTATCAGCGACTTTCGCCTTTTTATCTTCGTGATCGTCCTCTTTTAAAATATCAACATCCAAATCTTCGAACTCGGCGTAAATATCATCCATTTCGTCGCTTGTAAGATCCACATCTTCCAAAGCGTCGACGACCTCTTTCGCCGTTAAGCTTCCCTTTTGAATGCCCTTTTTAAATAATTTTTCAATGGCAGGATCTTTTTCCATTATATGTTCATCAAATTCATGCATTTGACTATTGTTCTTTGTCATCTAAACAGAGTCCCCCTTCTCCATATCGTGCAGTCGTGTATTTATTTCATTAAGTTCATGTAGTCGTTGATTTAAAGTTTCGGGAGATTGTTCATCCCTTTCGCCACTTTTCTCAATGGCTTCGATATTTTTTAAAAGCTGATCGCGACGCGTCTTAAGACCCTCTTCGTAAATACGGTCGATAAGCTCACTTACGATCGCCTCTCCTTGTATTAGATCCATACCCTTTGTTAGCTTAGAGAAACCTTCAATCAGCTCCGGATACATATCAAAAAAACGCTGTTTTCGTTTTTCCTGCGACAGATCTTCTTTATACAATTCTCCCAATCGTCGAAAAAGCTCGCCTTCCTCTTCGGTCAATACATATTTCCATTCCTCTTTTTTGAGTAAAATGGCGTAGAAATCTTCATCTTCCAAGGCGTACTGAAGTAAGTGAAACCAAAGTCCCCCGTGTGGATTATCTTGTTTTTGAACTTCTCGTTCTCTCTTTTTTGGGCTGACGTGTTGCACTTTTATTTGTGCCGTGAAAGATTCGGGCCGTATGCCGTAGGTCTCAGCATATTTCGTAGCAAAGACATCCCGCTCCACCGGGCTCTTTATTTTTTCTAAAACAGTGCTCACCCGATTTAAAAACTCCGAAAGGGAGGATGCATCGTGTAAGTTATATTCCTTTTCGAGCATTCCCACTTCATAATCGGTGGCGGAAAGGCCTTGGGTCAACTTGCTTTCAAAGGCGATCTTTCCGTATGTTCTGATGTAATCGTCCGGGTCATGTCCTCCGTCGAGTACGACGATGCGCGGTCGCAAACCTTCCGCCATTAGAATATCAATGGCGCGCATAGTGGCCCGCTGCCCGGCATTGTCACCATCATAGCAGATAAAGACCTGCTTGCCGTAGCGCTTCATTGTACGGGCCTGCTCCTCAGTAAGGGAGGTGCCTAGGCTAGCTACTGCGTAGCCTATACCTCGGGCGTGGAGGGAAATAACGTCCATATAGCCTTCTACAAGCAGAATCCTCTCCCGATTACTTACTTTCATCAAACGGTTCAGACCGTAGAGCTCTCTGCTCTTTTTATAAAGAGGCGTATCCGATGAATTTAAATACTTGGGAGTTGAGTCGTCCAGCACCCTCCCTCCAAAACCTACGACGCGAGATTTCGTGTCGATAATGGGAAAAATAATGCGATTACGAAAGCGATCATAATACTGATTTCTCTTCTCGTTATAAGAAACGAGATTGGCCTCATACATTTCCTCTTGTGTATAACCCTTATTTAAGAGGTGTTTTAAAATCTGATCGCCGCCTGCCGGGGCAAACCCGAGGCCGAAGGCGATAATCATCTCTTTTCCGATCCCCCTATTTTCCAAATAGCGAAGGGCATAGGGATTTCGACTGAGGATGCCCATGTAATAAAGAGCCGCCTCTCTGTTCATGGCGGCGATGCGCTCACGCTTTTGGGTCATCTTGTCATTTCGATAGGCGGGCTTTAAATCAATATTCAATTCTTCGGCCAGCTTCTCCACCGCTTCTATAAAGCCCAATCCTTCTTTTTCCATGAGGAATTTAATGACGTCGCCGCCGACGCCGCAGCCGAAGCAGTGGTAATATCCTTTTTCCGCCTGAACAGAAAAAGAGGGCGTCTTTTCTCCATGAAAAGGACAGAGCCCCATGTAGCTTCGTCCTTTTTTTTGAAGTTTTGTATAACGCCCTATAACCTCGACGATATCCGTTTCGCTTTTAACTCGTTCGATGATCTCGTCGTCGATGATCGATGCCATTTCCTCACCTCACTTTTAAAGCGTATGCCAGTCTTTTGGTACAAACAACTCTTTCCAAAGATTAATAGCGAAGCGATCTGTCATGCCCGCAATGTAATCGGTAACCGTGTCGTCGTCGCTTACGCCGTGTTTTTCCGCAAATATAAGATGCTCTTTCGGGATCGCTTCCCGATGTTCCATAAAATAATAGTAGAGATCTTTTATGAGCCTTCCCACCTTGCCGTCTTCACTCTTGACCTTTTCATTATAGTAGACATGCTGAAACATAAACTGTCTGAGAGAAATCATGGCCTCGTAAATATCTGTGCGCATTCCGATCCTATCCTCATCGATCCCGTATTCGATGACGCTCTCTACGAGGGTGGTAATCCGCTCGGAATGGCTCATCCCTAGAACCTCCACTACTTCTTTCGGAATGTCATCCAATATAAGAACACCGGCTCGAATGGAGTCGTCGATATCGTGGTTTAAATAGGCGATGCGATCGGCAAATTTAATAATCTGGCCTTCCAGCGTATGGGCGGGATTGGCACTTTGCTCCTTGGAATGGTGCAAGATGCCGTCTCGAACTTCCCATGTAAGATTAAGTCCCTCCCGACCGGGCTTGGATTCCAGCAGGTCTACGACACGCAAACTATGTTCGGCGTGATCAAAACCGTTAGGGTTCAGTTCCTTCAAAACCGCTTCTCCGGAGTGACCGAAGGGCGTGTGGCCTAAATCGTGGCCTAAAGCAATCGCTTCGACAAGATCTTCATTTAGACGAAGTCCCCTCGCTATGGTTCGCGCAATTTGTGCCACCTCCAGGGTATGGGTCAAACGCGTGCGGTAGTGATCTCCTTCCGGAGCGATAAAAACGTGGGTCTTGTGCTTTAATCGGCGAAAAGCTTTGGAGTGGATAATGCGGTCACGATCCCGTTGGTAACACGTCCTCAGTTCGCAAGGCGCTTCTTCTTGGACTCTCCCTTTGGAATTTACCGCATGAGCCGCCTTTTCAGAGAGAATCGCCTCCTCGATCTGTTCCCAGCGTTCCCTTAAGAGCATAAGATCACCTAAAATCTTTCTCGCATATAGTCGTTAATTATTTCAGCCGTCTCCTCGATCGCTTTATTGGACACATCGATAATAGTACATCCGATGTCGCGCATAATGCGCACCGAGTAATCCACTTCTTCTTCAATGCGACTTACATTGGCGTACTTCGCCGAGGAGTTAAGACCGAGGGCGCGGAGGCGCTCTTCTCGAATCGTATAGAGCTTTTCGGAATTTGCCACAAGGCCGAACAGACGACGATTGTCTTTTTTATAAACTTCTTTCGGTACAGGCACTTCCGGCACTAAGGGCACATTGGCAACCTTATACAGCTTGTTGGCCAAGTACATGGAAAGAGGCGTCTTCGATGTGCGGCTGACGCCCACTAGAACGATATCCGCCTTTACAATGCCTCTCGGATCTTTACCGTCATCGTATTGTACGGCAAATTCGATGGCCTCCACCTTTTTAAAATAGTTCTCGTCTAAACGGCGAATAAGTCCCGGCTGGCGCATAGGTTCGTAACCTAAGATCGACTCCAATTGATCCATAGGCGGGCCCATAACATCTACCGTATGAAGATGGAGTTCTTTCTCTTTTCGCTTAATATAAGCCCTGGTGTCGGCGTCCACATTGGTATAGACAACGAGACACTTTTTATATTGTGCCGCTTCTTCCAGTAACGGTTTAATCTGATCCACCGTATTCGTATAGGGGAACCGCTTAATCATAAAATCCGTCGTATCAAACTGTTTCACCGACGCTTTGGCAATCAGTTCACCGGTTTCGCCGATGCTGTCGCTAATAACATATAGCATTAATATATTGTCTTGCTCCGGATGATTACTGTTCATCGTCTCCCCCTAAATCTACCATTAAACGGTTAATATTGGTCTTTGTGATGCGCCCGACGACTTTTAAATCTTTTCCGTCGGAAAGTACGGGCAATGCATCGATTTCACCTTGCTCGATCTTTACACACGCCTCATAAATAGAGTCCTCGGGCCTGACGCTGATAATATTGGGCATGCGGGTCATAATCATGGAGATCGGCGTCTTTTCAAGATCCGCTCCCCCTATTGCAGAGCGGAGTAGATCTTTTCTGGAAACGCATCCTACTAATTCACCGCCACGGGTAATAAAGACCGTCCCGATATTTTCTAAAAAGATCGTGCAGATCACGTCATAGACACTGGCCTTTTCATCCTGTACCACAGGTACACTCATAATTTCTTCCACTTTTATGGAGTCGAGTACATCCCGTATGCGTACAAGCTCCGGTTGACCCTTAAAGTAATAACCGACTTTCGGCCGAGCGTCTAAATAACCAAGCATCGTGAGGACACTGAGATCATTGCGAATAGTACCTCTGGCAAGATCCAAGCTTCCCGCGATATCATCACCGATTATCGGCCCACGATCCTTTACGATGGCGATAATTTCCTCTTGCCGCTCCGTCAGCTTCATTTAGCACCTAACTTTCGACAATTTGTTTTCCGTTAAATTCCCTTTGTACTAAAGTATTAATTTTTTGAATAAGTTTTAGACGATTGATCTTTAGCTCTTCTTCTTCCGCCATAACCATGACATCGTCAAAGTATTGATGAATAGGTTCAGTTAAAGTAGCCAAAAGCTCCAGGTATTCCAGATCTTTGCGCTTACCGTAAAGTTCTCCCAGGTCGTCTTCAATACTTAAAACGCTGCGATAGAGAACAAATTCCGTCTCCGTCATAAGGGATTCGTCGATGGCATCTTCCAACGGTTCTGATTTCGCCGCCAGATTTTCTACACGGGTAACGGCTTCCAGGAAAGATTTACGGTCCTCTTCACTGAAGAAGGTTTGAAGGGCTTTGGCCTTTTCAAAAATGCGCAGACTGTCTTCTCCGGGAATATCGTTAAGGGCTTCGACGATGTCGTAGCGAATACCCTCTTCATCAAGCATGGTGGAAATACGTCCGCGGAAAAATTCCAAGATTTGACGGCTTACCTCTTCAATGTCGAATACGAGGCCCATAGAGTCTACAAAACCGAATAACGACGCATCGATACATTCACTCAAGGGAAGTTCCCAGCGCTTTTCGTTGATCATGCGCAAAATACCGATGGCCTTACGACGAAGGGCAAAGGGGTCCTGGCTTCCTGTGGGAACTTGGCCGATGGCGAAAAGTCCGCAGATCGTATCGAATTTTTCTGCCAAGGAAACGATGGTTCCTGTCGTAGTATCAGGAAGTTCCGCACCGCTTGATACGGGCATATACTGCTCTTTAATGGCTGAGCAGACAATGTCTTCTTCTCCGTCAAGTTTAGCGTAAATGCTTCCGATAATCCCCTCAAGTTCCGTAAATTCCTGTACCATATTGGTCGTCAGATCGGCCTTGGCAAGATAACAGGCTCTTTGTGCCGATTCAACGGTCTTTTCGTTGACAGCCAAAATTTCGCCGATACGCACGACGAGATTGGACATGCGCTTGGATTTATCTGCCATAGTGCCCAGTTTTTCCTGGAAGACGATGCCGTCGAGAGCGGATACATACTCTTCCAAGGGGCGGGCGCGGTCATTATCGAAGAAGAAGCGTGCATCTTCAAGTCGCGCTTCCAGTACCTTTTCGTTCCCCTTGGCTACGATGTCTTTATATTCCTCGTTGCCGTTACGAATGGTAATAAAGTATGGAAGCAGATCACCCTCCGGACTGTACACCGGCGTAAAACGCAGGTGTTCACGCATAGGTGTTGTAATCACTACATCGGGCAGTGCCAGGTATTTTTCCTGAACATTCCCGAGAACCGCCGTCGGGTATTCAACGATAAAAGTAAGTTCTTCTAAGAGATCCTCGTCGCTGTGAATTTCACCGCCATTGGATTTTGCCATGTGGCGAATTTGATAGAGAATGTCCTCTTTACGCTTTTCGTGGTCTAATATGACGTAGTTCTTTTCGAGAAGCTGCTCATAGTTTGCCGCGTGATCGATTTCAATGGCACTGCTGCCTAAAAAGCGGTGGCCTCTTGTAACATTGCCGAGATCGATCCCTTCTAAATCGAAAGGCACAACCTTGTCGTCGAGCATGGAGACGAGCCAGCGAATGGGACGTGCGAAACGAATATTTTTCCCGCCCCAGCGCATATTCTTCGGGAAGGGAATGTGGTGAATGGCGTCGGGAATGATTTCTGCGAGGATTGTCTCGGCCGATTGGCCTTTTTTATGAATATGGGCATAGACATAGTCATTGCCTTTTAGTTCCCGCACTTCCAAATCTTCTTCAGTTACGCCCTGGCTCTTCATAAAGCCCATGAGCGGTTTGTTCACGGATCCGTCTTCTAAATACGCGATTTTTTTCGCCGGACCCTTGACCCAATCTTCAATATCTTCTTGAGATTCGGCGATGCCGTGGATCAAAAGACTTAAGCGACGAGGCGTGGCGTACGCATCAATGTGATCAAAAGCTAATTTGTTTTCATCTAATCGTTTTTCCACATCGGAGCGAAAGGCATTTAATGCGTTACGCACGTAGGAAGAAGGCAACTCTTCCACACCTACTTCGATTAAATAAATGGTTTCCGGATTACTCATGATCATCCTCCGCTTTCTTTAATAGAGGGAAGTCCATATCTTCTCTCTGTTCAAGGTATTTTTGTGCAGCGAGTCTTGCAAGATTACGAACTCTGGAAATGTAGGAGGCCCGTTGAGAGACGGAGATGGCGCCTCTTGCATCGAGCACGTTAAAGGTGTGGGAACATTTTAAAACATAGTCGTATCCCGGCAAAACGAGGTCCATTTCAAGGACGCGTCTTGCTTCTTTTTCGTAGATATCAAAAAGATTTCTAAGCATATCCATGTCCGCCAGTTCAAAGCTGTATTTGGAATGTTCGTATTCCGCTTTTTTAAATATATCGCCGTATTTAATATGGCCGTTCCAGTCAATGTCGTATACTGTTTCGACATTTTGAAGGTACATGGCGATACGCTCAAGCCCGTAGGTAAGCTCCGCACTTTCCAGATCGCAGTTAATGCCGCCAACTTGTTGGAAATAAGTAAACTGTGTAATTTCCATGCCGTCGAGCCACACTTCCCATCCGAGTCCCCACGCACCGAGAGTGGGAGATTCCCAGTTATCCTCTACAAAACGAATGTCGTGTTTTAAGGGATCAATTCCCAGTACTTCTAAGCTTTTCAGGTAAAGCTCTTGAACATTTTCAGGGGATGGTTTCAAGATAACTTGTAACTGGTGATGTTGGTAAAGACGGTTCGGATTGTCGCCGTAGCGGCCGTCCGCCGGGCGTCTCGAAGGTTCTACATAGACCGTACGCCAGGGCTCGGGGCCTAAGGTTCTTAAAAAGGTATGGGGACTCATGGTACCGGCGCCTTTTTCCGTATCGTAGGCTTCTAAAACCGTACATCCCTGTTCATTCCAATAGTATTGTAATTTCTGCATCATGGCTTGAAAATGCATTGTTTCCTCCCCCCTACATCCTTAATTGTAGAGATTGAATTTTATCCAGATCTAAATTGACTTTCAAATAATGCGTGAGCAGGCGGTAGGTCTTTTCCATCGTCTGCTCATCCATCATATCTAAATTTATCTTATCTAATGAAGTATATAGCAAATGACGAAATGTGTAAATAACTGCAGGCTCCACAGTGATGCCCCCTGTCACATACTCCTCTTCGACAATGCCCCTATCGGGCGAAAAATACGCTTCCTTCTCATCTGTGGAGGGAATGAGAGGGCGATAGCCCATAAAGGAGATGTATTTAATGGCAAAACCCAAGAAAATGGGCAAGGCTTCTTTTTCCGTACTTAATTTATAAAGCGACTTGCGGATTAGAGAAAATATCCGAGGTGTTCCCTCGCCTTCCATACTGCTCCTGTCGACGATCTCCACAATGGCCGAAGCGTAGATTAGACGGTCATAAGAGGATCTGAGTCCCAAATTGGCCTGCAAGATCTTGCCGCTGTTGAGATAGTAAAAAGAACGTCCTCGACTCAAACGGTAAAGGCCGAAGGTAAAGACTTCGCTCAAAGGCAAGAAGCGGGAGCGTCTCGATTTTGCACCCTTTACGATGACCGACACTTTCCCCTTCCGCTCCGTATAGAGCCTGAGGATCCGGTCGCTTTCGCCGTAAACTGTCTCGCTTAAGACGATGCCCTGACACTCAATCCGTTCGGTAGCCAAAAGCCTTCACCTTTTCGGCTTTTTCTCGCCAGTTCTTGCTGACTTTTACCCAAAGCTTGAGATTGACCGGACTATCAAGAAATTCCTCGATTTCTTTTCGAGCTTCCGTGCCGATGCGCTTTAACATCTGTCCGCCCTTTCCGATAATAATGCCTTTATGGGAATCCCGCTCCACATAAATCGTGGCCTGAAGATCCATCATGTCCTTGTCCTCGAAGGGTCGCATATGATCGATGGAAACAGCGACGCCGTGAGGAACTTCCTCATGTAAATAGAAGAGGGCTTTTTCTCTAATAATCTCAGAAACAATAAATTTTTCCGGCTGATCGGTGATCATATCTTCCGGATAGTATTGAGGACCTTCTTTCAGATAACTGAAAATGGTGTCGATCAGGTGCTCGATATTCTCATCTTTTAAGGCGGAGACGGGGACGATGTCATCAAAAATACCCATTTCCGAAAAACGGGCGATGATGGGAAGAACTTCATCTCGCGGTGCCGTATCCACTTTATTGATAACGAGGATAGCGGGCACATCTTTAGCAAGCTTATCAATGGCTTCCAAGATCATTTTATCCTTGGCACCCAGATAATCGCTCATATCCACTACCATGACCACCACATCGACCCCTTCAAGAGAGGATTCGCTGGCTTTGAGCATATAGTCGCCCAGCTTATTTCGCGGCGATTGGATCCCCGGCGTATCTGAAAATACAATTTGTCCCCGATCATCGGAGTAGATCATGGTGATCTTGTTGCGAGTCGTCTGCGCCTTATTGGATGTAATGGATATTTTTTCTTTTAAAATACGGTTCAGCAGAGTGCTCTTTCCTACATTGGGTCGACCGACTACGCTCACAAAACCTGATTTATACATATTATTCTCCTTTGAGACTTTCCGGCCCGAAGCTGTGGGGTAAGAGATCGTTGAGATGATAGACACCATATTCTTCCGTGTTTCGCGCCACAATAATCTCTGCATCTTTTCCAAATTCACGAATCACTTGACGGCACACTCCGCAGGGATAGCCCATGTCTTCTCCGGCCACGACGGCGATTTTTTTAATGCTCTTCGCCCCTTCGCTTACAGCTTTAAAAATGGCTACGCGCTCGGCACATACCGTGGGAGAAAAGGCGGCATTTTCGATATTACAACCTTCGTAAATTTCTCCGTCGTCTGCAATTAATGCAGCGCCTACAGCGTAGTGGGAGTAAGGCACATAGGCTCTTTTTTGAGCCTCCATGGCCCGCTCGATCAATTCTTTTATTTCAATTTCGCTATTCATATCAACCCATCCAAACAAAAATAATTACGGCAACGGCAATTCCTAATATAGCGCCTGCCACCGTCTCCATCGGCTTATGTATTTCCCCTTCGATTCGACTTTCCGCCACTAAAAACGCCAAGCCGAAGGCGAGGGCTGCGATAAAACCGTTCATCGAAATAAAAGTGATGGAAGCCGCCATACAAAAGGCCAGTGCGGAGTGGCCGCTGACGGCACCTCCTTGGAAATAACTCCCCCCGTTTTTTCTATGATAGAGAAGTTTAAAGCCTACGGTTAAAATCAACACGATAACAATGGCCACGAAGGTCAGGTGGGGCCCAGAATTTTTAATTCTCACGAGAACCACATCTGAAAAACTCATAATACGATCGAAGAATAAAAGGTATCCCGTAACGGCGGCGTTAATGCCTGCTAAAAGTACGGCACCCGCACTGATATCTTTTACGAGCTTGGCAATGGGATGGTATTCCTGAGTCACCATATCCACCAATCGCTCGATGGCCGTGTTAAAAAGCTCCGACACGATAACGAAGGTGACGGCAAAGATCAGAGATATAAATTCGATTCGCGACAGATTAAAGAGCAGACTGAAGGCGATGACGCCGAGGGCCGCCAAATAATGAAACTTCATATTTCGTTCCGTATGAATGGAACTGATAATGCCTTGAACCGCATAATTAAATGATTTTATAAAGTTACCGCGCTTCATCTTCTTCCCTTTCGAATGCAGCGAGAAGCTCCTCTTCTCTTTTGCGCATGACCCGCTTATCATCTTCTTCCATATGATCGTATCCTACCAGATGGAGGAGACTGTGAACGGTAAGATAGGTAAGTTCTCTGCGGTAGGAGTGGCCAAATTCCTCCGCCTGCTCCTTTACTTTTTCCGTATTGATGATCACATCTCCGAGATTGCGGTAGCCGTCAAATGCCATATCCATAGGAAAACTCAGGACGTCGGTCACCCGGTCCACTTCTCGATAGTCTCGGTTCAACTTGCGAATCTCCTCGCCGTCAACGAAACTTACAGAAACTTCCACTGTCTCTTCTTCGCAAATCTTATCTGCTACAAAAGCGATTAAACGCTGAATTAAATCCCTGTCCTCCTTTTTCAAGGAGAGGGACTTTTGACGATCATCGATTAAAAGATCAAGATGACCCATTGTCCTCACCTTTACTTTTGTTCTTCTTCTCTTTCGCTTTCTTCTCCTGTTCCTTATCATGGCGTTCGTAAGCCTCGATAATTCTTTGAACCAGGGGATGGCGCACAATATCTGTCCGTCCCAGGCGAATAATATCCACTCCCTTTACGCCGTCTAAAATATGGAGAACGGTTTTTAAACCCGATTGTTTCCCGCGAGGAAGGTCGATTTGAGTAATGTCTCCTGTAATAATAGCTTTGGAGCCGTAACCTAAACGGGTCAGGAACATTTTCATCTGTTCGTTGGTCGTATTTTGCGCCTCGTCTAAAATAACATAGGCATTATCCAGTGTACGGCCCCGCATATAGGCTAAGGGCGCCACTTCGATCAAGCCTTTTTCCAAATACTTTCCAAAAGCGTCCTGCCCCAAAATCTCAAACAGGGCGTCGTAAAGAGGACGCAGATAAGGGTCGACCTTCATCTGTAAATCGCCGGGAAGGAAGCCTAAGTTTTCACCGGCTTCCACTGCAGGACGTGTAAGAATAATGCGATTCACTTCTTTTTCTTTAAAAGCCTTCACCGCATTGGCCATGGCGATATAGGTCTTCCCCGTACCCGCCGGTCCGATGCCGAAGACCACATCGTGGCTTCGAATAGCATCGAGGTAGCGCTTTTGCCCCAATGTTTTCGGACGAAGAGGCCGACCCATTTCCGTATAGACGATAACATCATCTAATAGGGAATTGATACTGTCCTCGATTCCGTCGTTTACGAGGTCGATACTGTAGCGAACGTCTCGCTTATCGATCTTTTTTTGTCTTTGAATGGCTTCCAGCAAATTATGAAGCACGATTTGTGCCTTATGACACCCTTCTTCCTCACCTTGTACCTTAAGTCCTCCGTTACCCTGTGTGATGGTGACCTGAAAGGCCTTTTCGATCATTTTTATATTTTCATCTAAATAGCCGAACAACTCTTTCAACATGCGAGGATCGTTTATTCCTATTTCAAAAGTCTCTTGCAAGAACTTCTCCTTTACTTCCGTTTACATTTCGGTTGACTTAAAATTTCCTGATAGATCACCGGGCGCATCGCCGGATCATAGGATTCCACAAAATCAAGAGGATGGCTTTCTTTTTCCGGAGCTTTCGTCTCCCGCTCCTCTTCCCGAACAATATCGAGGACTTTCTTTTCCGTCTCTTTTTTTCGTTCGATCAGCTCCATATCCTTCTTTTTCTCGCCGAAAGCCGTCGATTCCAAAGAGGACTTCGGCGGGGTCTTCCCTCGGGCAATGGCGCGCTGCACTTCGATGGGGACGCCTTGGAAATCTTTTTTAATAATTTCCTTCCCCTTGATCTTTACATTTTGCTCTTCGGCGGCTCTTTTAACATTCCGATAGATCACATATCCCAGTATAAGTAACCCTAAAAGAGAACTCATACTTCATCGCCGCCGGAGACACTTTTATCTCCATTTTTTGCGATAGCTTCTCGCATGGAGGTGTCGCTCTTCATATTTTCAAGCTCGTAATAATCGTTGACACTCATGGAACCGCTTTTTAAGGCCTCTGCCAATGCCTTGGGAACCTCCGATTGTGCTTCTACAACGCGAGCGCGCATGGCTTCCACTTCCGCGCGCATTTCCTGTTCTCTTGCGATAGCCATGGAGCGGCGCTCGCTGGCTTTGGCTTCCGCAATGCGCTTGTCCGCTTCCGCCTGATCGGTTTGCAGTCTCGCGCCGATATTACGCGCCACATCCACATCGGCAATGTCAATAGAGAGAATTTCGTAGGCCGTGCCGGAGTCCAATCCTTTTTCCAGCACCACTCTGGAAATATTATCCGGGTTTTCAAGTACCTCTTTATAGGTACTCGAAGAACCGACGGTGGTGACGATACCTTCACCGACTCTTGCAATGATCGTTTCTTCCCCGGCACCGCCGACAAGGCGATCGATGTTCGCTCTAACAGTTACTTTTGCAATAACGAGAACTTCGATCCCGTCTTGTGCCACGGCGGAAATTTTCGGCGTCTCAATCACCTTCGGATTGACACTGACTTGCACCGCTTCGAGAACGTCACGGCCCGCCAAGTCAATGGCGGCAGCTTCTTCAAAATTCAGTTCGATATCCGCCCGTTGCGCGGCGATCAAAGCGTCGACGACGGCGTCCACATTACCTCCTGCAAGGGAGTGGCCCTCCAACGCACCGATATTTAAATCCATTCCCGCCTTGGTCGCCTTAATCATAGGGCTTACTATGCGGCGAGGCTTTACCCGGCGCAGTCGCATACCGATAAGATCGCTCAGGCGAACTTTAACGCCTGAGAAAAACGCCGTCACCCATAGTCCTACGGGAACCATGGTGAGGATAATGAAAAGAGCGACGATGATTAAAAAGATCAGCAAGCCGCCTACTATTTTTCCTATTACCATTTTATGAATCCTCCTTTACGTATACAGATTTTCCGCGAATAGCTACGATAACTACATCGCTGCCCTTTTCAATAAAAGAACCGTCCGATTGCACCGTGAGTTTTTTTCCGTTAAATTCACCGATACCCGTGGGCCTGAGACTCGTTACGGCGACGCCTTTTTCTCCGAGTCCGAGATCGAGCATTTTTTGAGGATGAGCCACTTCATGAGATATGAAGGGCTTAAGTAATGTAATCTCATCGCCTCTTTGAACAAAGTTTTTAACCATCAGGGCGACGATAACAGCTGCTACGAGAAAAGTAACTACCGCCTGTGCGCCTCCTCCCATGGAAAGAGCGATGGAGATAAGGAACAGAATAATGCCGCTGATCCCTGCTACACCGAAGCCCGGGAGGATAAGCTCGAGAAAAAGAAGGGCTCCGCCGATTAAAAAGAGCAGAAAGGTAATAGACGATGTAATCCCCGCTCCGATGCCCAAAACGAAATACAGGCACATGGCGCCTAAACCTAAAATCCAACTTTTAGATCCGCTTCTTGAGAAGAGAGCATTTACAAGGGCGGCTAAAGCTATGATAACAAGTGCCGACCTTATAAAATTTATTCCCGCGAGCATATGAGCAGGTATTGTGTCGCCCAAGGCATTTATTAAAAACCGGTCCGTTATTTTAAAAGGCACATTCATATCCATTCCTCCTAATGGATTTATACCCGTCAAAATACCCTATAATCGAAAGTAACCCGGAGAACAATTCCCCGGGTTAACTTAATTTAGAATGCGATTTACAATTGCATTAACTGCTTTACCGTCGGCACGTCCTTGAACCTTCGGCATAATGCTTTTCATCAGAAGACCCATTTGTTTCTTCTCGGTAATGTTGTTTTCTTCCATTACCTTACGAATCATCGCTTCGAGTTCTTCTTCCGACAATTGTTCAGGCATATAATTTAAAAGAACATCAATTTCCGCCTTCGTGGAATCGATAAGGTCATCTCGTCCCGCTTTTTGAAATTCTTCGATGCTTCCGCGTCGTTCTTTAATTTCTTTAGCTATAATTTGGATGACATCGTCATCATTTAATTCGACATGATCGTCGACTTCCTTCTGTTTGATGGCGGCGCGTACCATGGTAATGGTATCTTTCGTTCTCTTATCCTTATTTTTCATTGCAGTTTTAAGATCCTGCATTAAGGTTTCTTTTAAAGACAAAACAACACCTTCTCAACGATTAGTATTTACGTTTTTTTCTGCGTGCTTCCTCAGATTTTTTCTTACGCTTTACACTGGGTTTTTCATAATGTTCGCGCTTGCGAACTTCCTTTAAAACACCACTGGAAGCACATTGTCTCTTGAATCGTTTTAATGCAGATTCTAAAGACTCGTTTTCTCCAACGCGGATTTCCGACATGATTTTCCCTCCCCTCTTTAGAAAAGAGTGATTAGTCTTTTCGACTAAATTCTTAACTATTATACACGTTTAGGGAGTTGAATTCAACAAAAGCTGTCGTATTAATAATTTAACCTGGAGGCCATTGTAGACTTCTGCCGCCTAATACGTGGAAGTGCATGTGTTTTACCGACTGACCGCCGTCTTCGCCGATATTGTTGATGACTCGGTAACCGGCGGACAGATTCTCCTTTTTCGCCAGGTCGCGAATCTTCATGAAGATGTAACCGATCAGTTCGCTGTCTTCATCTTCCAGGGTATCGAGGGAATCGATATGTTTTTTGGGAATCACCAAAAAATGAGTGGGTGCTTGAGGCTCGATGTCGCGAAAGACGAAGATCTTATCGTCTTCGTAGAGACAATCCGATGGAATCTCGCCGGCAATAATTTTACAAAACAGACAATCCATGCTCATTCTCCTTTCCGATGCGACCCATTAATTGGCCGTCATCTTCTCCCTCAATTGTAACATATTCAAGATGGTTCTGAAGATTTTTATCGCTATTCACGGCCACGCGCAAATAATTTGGCGTATAGCCGAAGTAGAGATCGTCTTTTTCTTCTTCAAACAGCACGGGATAGCTTTCACCTGCAAGTTTTTCAATAAACTCCCGGTTCATTTCTCTTCCAAGCTCGATCATCTCCCGGGCGCGCTCTTTTTTAACATCCCCGTGAATTTGATCCTTCCGCTTGGCCGCCGGCGTATTTTTTCTACGGCTGTAGGGGAAGACGTGGAGATCGCTGAAGGCCATTTCTTTTACAAACTCATAGCTTTCCTTAAAATCCTCATCACTTTCCCCGGGAAAGCCTACGATCACATCGGTGGTGATCCCAGCATCGGGATAATACTTACGAATGCGCTTGACCGTCTCCCGGTATTCGTCGGGGGTGTAATTGCGGTTCATATCCTTAAGCGTTTGGGCGGCGCCGCTTTGAAGAGATAAATGGAAGTGTGGCATGAAACTCTTTAAATCCTTCACCCGTTTTAAAAACTCGTCGGTAATGGTCATGGGTTCAACGGAAGAGAGGCGGATGCGATCAATTCCCTCCACCTCATCGATTGCTTCGATTAAATCTACGAGGAAAAGTTCTTCCTCCAAATCTTTTCCGTAACTTCCGATGTGGATTCCCGTAAGCACCACTTCCCGGAAGCCGTTTTTACCGAGGCGTTCCGCCTCTTTGACGACGTCTTCTATGTCTCTTGAGCGGATAAAGCCCCGTGCGTAAGGGATGATGCAATAAGAGCAGTATTGATTGCAGCCGTCCTGCACTTTCATATAGGCTCTCGTACGGCCCTCCACTTCCTTTATGGCGAGGTTTTCGAAGGGATCGCCCTGGGCATGTTTTTCCACATCGACGATCTGATCCGCACCTTTAAATAATTCCTCTAAATGGCGGGGCAGTTCTCCGCGATTTTTCGTGCCGAGGACTAAGTCCACGCCTCCGATTTCCGCCACTTCCTCTTCAGAAACCTGAGCGTAGCAACCGAAGACCACCACTTTACAGTGGGGATTTTTGCGTTTGTGGCGACGAATAATTTGCCGACTCTTCCGATCGCTTTCGTTGGTCACGGTGCAGGTGTTAATAAGCACCACATCAGCGTCCTCTTCCGTGTCGAGAATATATCCCTCCCCTTCGAGCATTTCTTCCACGGCTTCGGTTTCGTATTGATTCACTTTGCAACCCAGCGTATAAATCTTAAAGCGTCTCAATCTCTTCCCCTTTCCATTAAACGGCGCAAAACATAGGAGGCGACGATGCCCGCCGTCTCGGTTCGTAAAATCGAATCTCCCATAGTGACGAAAATTCCCTTATCCTCGAGAAGCTCTATTTCTCTCGGAGCCAATCCTCCTTCCGCACCGATCAAGAGATAGACCGTTCCCTCTCCTGAAAAGGAAAGATCCATTATGTCCCGCTCCTCTTCATCTTCGTAACAGACGACAAGAACGTCCTCATCTTCCAGATTTTCCACTAGATCATCTACCATCCAGAGGTCGCCGATTTCGGGAATTAGCCGACGATTGGATTGTTTAGCCGCCTCTTCTGCAATCTTTTCAAATCGCTTCCGCTTGCCTTCGTATTTCTTCGAAAGATTGGATACGGAGCGATCGGTTTGAATGGGAATGAAGCCGTCGATACCGCATTCCGTAGCGTGTTTTAAAACAAGCTCCGTCTTCTGGCTCTTCCCCACACCTTGGCAAAGGACGAGACGGCCTCGATTATCTTTTTCCCGGAGCTGTTTCTCCACCATGACGAAGGCCCCACCTTCGATAGTGTGAAGTTTGCCTAAAAACTGCGTACCTTCATAAGCGAGGAGAATCTCCGCCCCTTCTTCTTTTCGGAGCACGCGGAGAAGGTGGAAACTGTCCTCTTTATCCAGTCTCGAATATTGTCCGATGGCGGGTTTTTCCTCTACGAAAAATTGTCTCAATCTAATCGCCTCGCTGCCACCGCCGACCAATCGCCGTCGGTTTTATCATCTAACAGTTCAAAGCCCTCCTCTTTAAGAGCATCCATTACATCCTGCAGTTTTTCTTTTAAAATCCCCGATGCGATATATATTCCCCCCGGCTTCACATGATGCTTCACATCGTGGAGCATGCCGATAATCACTTCGGCAAAGATATTGCTTACCACCACATCGGCAGATTCCGTCACCACGCTGAAAAGATCTCCTTCGCGAGTATCGATAGAATCAAGCATATTGTTTTTTTGGGCGTTTTCTTCCGTGGCGATCATACACTGAGGATCCAGATCCACGGCGATCACTTTTTCCGCACCGCTTTTTACAGCCACTAGAGAAAGGATACCGCTGCCGCATCCGATGTCGATTACAATGTCTCCCTGTTTCATATATTCTCTTAAATAGCGGGAGCAGAGAAAGCTTGTGGCATGATTGCCGCTGCCGAAGGCCATACCGGGATCTAGAATAATAATTTCTTCCCCTTCTTTAGGCTCGTAATCTTCCCATGAAGGCACGATGGTAAGGCCCTCGTCGATGGAGATGGGATGGAAATAGGATTTCCAATCATTGGCCCAGTCCTGATCGGGCACATCCCCCTCTTCCACCTCAAAACCCTTATCCTGAGCCTCCTTTTTTATAGCGTGTCTTTCTTTTTCTTGAGACGCATCGAAGTAGGCTTTAAGCTCAAAGCGATTTGCATCTACTTCCAGCAAATCCTCGTCGATGGCGTCCCAAATAAAGCCACCCTCTTTTAAATTATCGACGGCATCTCCTGAGATTACCTCGTAACTGTCGACGCCATGTTCCTGTAGGAAAAGTTCTCCTTCTTCTTGGCGACGATGATCGCCTCTAATCGTGAGCATTTTGTATTGCATTAGTCAAAAAAGTCCTTTATTTTTTGTATAAATCCCTTTTCCTGTTCGGTCTTGGTTTCGCCCTTTTGATTGCGGAGTTCCTCGAGAAGCTCCCGCTCTTCATCGGAAACTTCCGTCGGCACGAGAATCTTAACAGTAAAGAGTAAATCTCCCGCTCCTTTTCGTCTTAGGAAGGGGACGCCTTCTCCTTTGATTTTAAAGGTTTCGCCGCTTTGCGTACCGGCGGGAATATCATAATCAATTATTTCGTTGAGTGTGGGCACTTTAATTGTGCCGCCTAAGACGGCATCTTCATAGCGAATGGGAATATCCACATGGAGATCATTACCCTCACGGCTGAACACATCATCCTCTTCGATGTGAAGATAGATATACACTGTGCCCGGTTGTCCGCCGTTTTCTCCGGCGTGGCCTTCTCCGGACATAGTGATGACGCTCCGGCTGTCCACTCCGGCGGGAATACGGATATGAAGCTTTCTGTTGATCGTCTCCCGTCCGCTTCCGTGGCAATGCTTACAGGGCTTTTCGATGACAGTCCCTGTGCCGCCGCAGTCGTCGCAAGGTACGACGCGCATAAAGCGCCCGAAGGCCGACGATGTAGCTTGGCGTACCTGTCCGCTTCCGCCGCAGGTTTCACAGGTGTGGATGCTCTCATCGTCTTCCGCGCCGCTTCCGTGGCAGCGGGAACACTCTTCGGTACGGCGAATTTGAATATCTTTTTCCGTGCCGAATACGGCCTCTTTAAAGGTAAGGTTTAGATCATACCGAATATGGGCGCCGTCCCGAGGCGCTTTTGCCGTGTTGCCGCCTGAAAAATTCGCGCCGAAGCCGCCGCCGAACATGTCGAAGATATCGCCGAAAATATCGCCGAAACCGCCGAAGTCCCCTCCGCCGGATGCGCCGAAGTCGTTTTTCAATCCCTCTTCCCCGTACATGTCGTAGGTTGTTTTTTTCGTCTCGTCGGATAGTACCTCGTAGGCGAAATTGACCTCTTTAAATTTCGTCTCCGCCTCTTCATCTCCGGGATGCAGGTCCGGGTGGTACTGCTTAGCTTTTTTACGATATGCTTTTTTTATTTCAGAAGATGAAGCTGTGCGCTCAACCTCCAGAATCTCGTATAAGTCTTTCATAAACACCATCACTTTCTAATCGCTCAAATAGTGTTATCATACCCTAAAAACGGTTGCTAGGGAAGATATAAACTAAAAAAGGGCACTCTCGTGCCCCTTATTAGTTTGTTTGTTTTACTTGTCGTCTTCGTCTTCGTCGACTACTTCGTAATCGGCATCGACGACGTCGTCATCTTGAGCCGCTCCTGCATCAGCTGCGCCGGCTTCCGCTTGAGCTTGTTTGTATAATTCTTCCGAAACCGATTGGAAAGCGGTTTGAAGTGCTTCAGTCTTGGATTTGATAGCTTCAAGATCATCTGTATCTTTTACGCTCTTCAAGTCTTCGATGGCATCTTCAACTTTTTTCTTGTCGTCTTCGGAAATCTTGCCGTCCACATCTTTCAACGCATTTTCAGAAGCATAGATTACAGAATCTGCGTTGTTTTTGATTTCGATGGCTTCTTTTTTCTTTTTGTCTTCATCTGCGTGTGCTTCCGCTTCACGAACCTTTTGATCGATTTCGTCTTCTGTCAGGTTGGAAGAGGACGTGATGGTGATGTGTTGTTCTTTACCCGTACCCATGTCCTTAGCCGATACATTGACGATACCATTAGCGTCGATGTCGAAGGTAACTTCGATTTGGGGTACGCCGCGGCGAGCCGGTGCAATGCCGTCTAATTGGAAACGACCGAGTGTGACGTTATCATTTGCCATTTGGCGTTCACCTTGTAAGACGTGAATGTCGACGCTGGTTTGATTGTCGGCTGCCGTCGTAAAGGTTTGACTCTTCTTCGTGGGGATCGTCGTGTTACGTTCGATTAGGCGAGTGGTTACGCCACCCATGGTTTCAATACCTAAGGAGAGGGGTGTAACGTCTAGAAGTAACAGGTCTTTAACGTCGCCGCTTAAAACACCTGCTTGAATAGCCGCACCTAAAGCAACACATTCGTCCGGGTTAATGTCTTTTTGGGGATCTTTCCCGACAATGGATTTAACCAAGTCTTGAACAGCCGGTACACGAGTGGAACCACCGACAAGGAGAACTTTGTCAATATCCGATGCAGAGAGATCGGCGTCTTTTAAGGCAGCTCTTACCGGTTCTTCGGTCTTCTTAACGAGGTCACCTGTCAATTCGTCGAATTTTGCGCGAGTAAGGTCCATGTTCAAGTGTAAGGGACCACTGGCGTTAGCGGTAATAAAGGGAAGGTTGATGTTGGTGCTCATCGTAGAGGAAAGTTCCTTCTTCGCCTTTTCCGCCGCTTCTTTTAAGCGTTGTAAGCTCATGCGGTCTGCCTTGAGATCGACGCCGTTTTCCTTCTTGAAGTTTTCAGCGATCCAGTCGATGATACGTTCGTCGAAGTCGTCGCCGCCTAATTTATTGTTACCGCGAGTAGCTTGTACTTCGAATACACCGTCGGAGAGTTCCAAGATGGATACGTCGAAGGTACCGCCGCCTAAGTCATAGATCATAACGGTGCTGGATTCTTTATCTTCATCTTCACCATATGCCAGAGCCGCTGCTGTCGGTTCGTTGACGATACGTTTTACATCAAGACCTGCAATACGTCCTGCGTCTTTTGTCGCTTGACGTTGAGCGTCTGTAAAATATGCGGGAACGGTGATGACCGCTTCGGTGATGGTTTCACCTAAATAGCTTTCCGCGTCGGATTTCAATTTTTGAAGAATCATTGCGGAAATTTCTTGGGGAGAGTAATCCTTACCGTCGATGGTTACCTTGTGATCGCTGCCCATGTGACGTTTAATGGATGCGATGGTTCTCTCCGGATTGGTGATGGCTTGACGTTTTGCCGTTTCACCTACAAGTCTTTCGCCGTCTTTTGTGAAAGCTACAATGGACGGTGTGGTTCTGTTACCTTCAATGTTCGGAATAATAGTGGATTGTCCACCTTCCATAACGGCTACTGCCGAGTTTGTTGTACCTAAGTCAATACCAATAATTTTAGCCATATTAAATCCTCCTGATTTAAACTTTATTTTTTACTTTTAATCTATATTAATTACTTTGAGACTTTGACCATACTGGGTCGAATGACGCGGTCGCCGAGTCGATAGCCTTTTTGCAACACATCGATGACGGTGTTTTCCTCGACCCCTTCTTTTTCTTCCATCACCACCGCATGGTGTAAATTGGGATCGAAAGCTTGATTTAAGGCGTCGATTTCAACAATGTCGTTTTTAGCAAGTTCGCTACGGAACTGATCGGCGATCATTTCCATGCCCTTATAAAAATTCTCATCTTCTACATCGTCTACCATAAGGGCTCGCTCGAAATTATCGAGAACGGGAAGAATATCCAGAGCTAATTTTTCCATGCCCATGGCGTGCATTCTGGATTTTTCCTCCGTGCTTCGTCTGCGGAAGTTACTGTAATCCGCTTGCAGGCGAAGGTACCGGTCTTCCAGTTCCTTGTACTTCTTTTCGTCTTCGTTTTCTACGACCTCTTCTTCGTCGACTTCTGTCTCCTCGGTCGTCTCCTCGTCTAATGTCATATGTTCTTGTTCGTCGATCGTTTCTTGATCTTTATTTTCTACTACCACTTCTCACCTCAACGTTCCTTCCCAAGGCGCCGAGCCAAGGCATCTGTAAATGCCACCAGCGCATTTGCCGATTTCCTATAGTTCATGCGAACCGGTGCGATCAAGGCCACCTTACCGAAATTTGAAGAGCTTATAGGATAAACCCTTCCCAGCAGACTGTTGCCCTGCATCACATCAGCGTCGTTTTCGCTACCGATTTTAAACTCCACATCCGATGATGTGGAAAGCTCATTAAAGAGGGTGAGGAGATTTTCTTTCTCCTCGATATAGTACAAAAGCGACTGCACTTTGGAAACATCTTTAAATTCTTCGTACCTGAAAAGATTTCCCACGCTACTGATCGCCACTTCCATATCGTCCACATTACCTGCTATTTGAGAAAGCAAATTCGTAATATGGAGAACAAAAGATTCGTAGCGAACCAAATGGCCGGATAAAACAAACTTCACGCCGTCGATGGCATCGAAGGACGTTCCCACAAATGCCTTTGAAAGCACTTCGGAAATATACTCCAAATCACCTTCATCGACGGAAAAATCCATTGGAATCATTCGTTTTACCACAACGCCACGATCGCCGACAACCAGCAACATGACGAAATAATCCGAAACCGGAATTAAATCGAGATACTTAACCTTTCGATCGCCGCCCTTCGGCATCATCATGAGCGCCAGACTGTCAGTTTCGCGGGCCAAGGCCTCAACGGCGCGGCGATAAAATTCGTCGGTGCCGAGCAAATGCTCGGGCATAGCTTCTACGAAATGCTCGACGAGGGAATCTTCACGATTGATCTCGGGAATTAATTCGTCTACATAAAATCTATAAGCGTGTTCCGAAGGGATTCGCCCGGCGGAAGTGTGGGGCTTCATTAAAAGACCCAGCGATTCCAAATCGCTCATTTCGTTCCGGATAGTGGCCGATGATACGGCGAGATCCGAATTCTTAGAAAGTGTGCGACTGCCGATGGGAACAGGCGATGCGATGTAGGACTCGATAATTTGATTAAGAATATCTAATTTTCTCTGATCTAACATCTTATCGCTCCTCCCCCCTTTGTTAGCACTCTTTTTGTTTGAGTGCCAATTGCTTATGGTCTTAGTATACACGGGCTTTTAGCACTTGTCAAGCTTGAATGCTAAAAATATAAAAATCGCCCGAGTTTATCTCGAGCGATTGAAATCATCCACTTCTTTTATTCATTATCTAATTGAAAGAAATCCACTTCCACCTGATTGGAAAGATCTCTTCCCCGATCCGTCAGTACGATTCGATTTCCCGAGATTCTTAATAGTCCGCGCTCTACATTACGTTTAACCGCATTATCGTAGCGTTCTATAAAAAGAATGCCGGAGGGTAGTTCTTCATTTAAATCAATTCCCTCGTTCAGTCGAATGCCGAGCATCATAAGCTCATTTTCCTGATCGAGAAGTGTCAGCTCCTCGGAATAAGCCACGGGTTTCTTTCCTTCTTTTATGGACGAAATGTATTCTTTAAAATTTGCTGCATTGGTGTAGCGAATACTCCCAAGGTAGCCGCTGGCCGCCGGCCCCAAACCGATATAGTGACCAAGTTTCCAGTAGTGAAGATTATGGTCACACTGAAAACCCGGCTTTGAAAAGTTGGAAAGCTCATACTGCTCGTAACCCATGGCGGCGAGACTGTTTTCGTAGCGGTGAACGTGGCGGCGATCTTCTATGTCGTTTTCAGGCAAATCGCCGTAACGTTTGTAAAAGGGGGTGCCCTCTTCCAAGATCAAACTGTACACGCTGACGTGCTCCGGATTCAATTCTTTTATTAGGGAAATGCTCTTTTCAATATCTTCGTCGCTTTCCGTAGGCACCGAAGATATAAAGTCCAAATTAATATTTTTCGCGCCCCCCTTTCTTAAATGACGAAAGGCAACTCTACCCTCATCCACATTGTGAATCCTGCCCATTATATTTAAGAGGCGATCACTGCCGCTTTGAATCCCCATGCTGAAACGATTGACACCCGCCGCCATAAGCTTTTCAATATTTAACGCCACCACGCTTTCGGGATTACACTCCACCGTAATCTCGCCATCCTTTTTTACATAAGGCGCGACTCGGTTTAAAATTCTGAGTAACCTTTCCGTTCCGAGCATGGAAGGGGTACCGCCGCCTAAAAATAAGGAACTTACTTTTTGCCCTTCAAGTTCACCCTCGTAAAGCTCCCACTCCTGCAATAAGCAATCGACGTATTCATCCATCATTTTCTCGCTTGTCGGCAAAAAGGAATAGAAATCGCAATAGCCGCATTTTTTCTCGCAAAATGGCACGTGCATATAAATAGAAAGAGATCCGTTCATTTTACCTCCAAAAAAACGGACCCTCTCGGATCCGCTCTCTTAATCTTCGTCGTATTTCAACACAGCGAGGAAGGCCTCTTGAGGCACTTCTACACTGCCGATATTGCGCATACGCTTTTTACCTTCTTTTTGTTTTTCAAGAAGCTTCCGCTTTCTCGAAATATCGCCGCCGTAGCACTTTGCAAGTACATCTTTGCGAAGGGCACGAATCGTTTCCCTGGCGATAATCTTCGAGCCAATAGCCGCTTGAATGGGCACGGCAAATTGATGGCGAGGGATAACGTCGGTAAGACGTTCGCAGATCTTCCTTCCCCGCTCGTAGGCCTTTTCGCGGTGAACGATAAGGGAGAATGCGTCGACCAACTCACCGTTAATGAGCACATCCATCTTCACGAGATCACCCCGTTCGTAGCCGATAAGCTCGTAATCGTAGGATGCGTACCCTCTCGTTTTAGATTTCAATGCGTCGAAGAAATCGTAAATAACTTCGTTTAAAGGAAGTTCGTAAATAATATTGACCCGCGTCTCTTCCAGATAATCCATATTGATGAAGCGGCCTCTTCGTTCCTGACAAAGCTCCATAACCGTTCCTACATAATCCGTAGGCGACATGATTTCAGCACGAACGAAAGGCTCTTCCATATAATCGATAGTGGTAGGGTCCGGAAGATTGGTCGGGTTTTGAATTTCGAGCATCTCTCCTTCTAAAGTGTGGACTCTATAAATTACCGAAGGCGCCGTCGTAATAATATCGAGATCAAATTCCCGTTCCAAACGCTCCTGAATAATTTCCATGTGAAGAAGACCTAAGAAACCGCAGCGGAAACCGAAGCCCAGGGCTACAGAAGTTTCTGCATCAAATACCAGGGCCGCGTCGTTAACCTGAAGCTTCTCGAGGGCGTCCCGAACATCGGTGTAGGATTCACCTTCTGCAGGATATATGCCGGAGTAGACCATGGGCACAACTTTTTTATAACCGGGAAGCGGTTCCGCCGGGGGATTTTCCGGATCGTAAATCGTATCCCCGACACGAGCCTCTTTTACATTTTTTATACTCGCCGTAATATACCCTACATCTCCGGCGCCGAGTTCGTTCAAGGGGATGGATCCGTTGGCGTTCACGCCAACTTCCACAACCTCAAACTCCTTGCCTGTAGCCCACATCTTAATCTTATCGCCGGCCTTTACCTTGCCGTCGACAATGCGCACATAGCAGACGACGCCGCGGTAGCTGTCATAGATGGAGTCGAAGATCAGAGCTTTCAAAGGAGCCTTCTCATCGCCGCTCGGCGCCGGCACCTGATCAATAATGGCGTCTAAGACATCGTCGATACCGACGCCGTTTTTAGCACTGATAAGAGGCACGTCCTCTGTATCCAAACCGATAATATCTTCGATTTCTTTTTTCACCTCGTCTACACGGGACGAGGGAAGGTCGATTTTATTGAGAATGGGCACAAGTTCCAAATCCTGATCCAGCGCCAAATAGACATTGGCAAGAGTCTGCGCCTCCACCCCTTGGGTAGAGTCCACGACGAGAAGCGCCCCTTCACACGCTGCAAGTGAGCGGGAGACCTCGTAGTTAAAATCCACGTGACCCGGTGTATCGATAAGGTTTAAGATATATTCTTCTCCGTCGCGCTCATGAACCAGACGCACGGCCTTTAATTTTATGGTAATGCCTCGTTCCTTTTCAAGGGCCATGGAATCGAGAACTTGCGCATTCATTTCCCGTTCCGTAAGCATGCCCGTCTTCTCGATGAGACGATCGGCCAAGGTACTCTTGCCGTGGTCGATATGGGCAATAATTGAGAAATTGCGAATGTTCTGTTGACGATTGCTCATAGTTCCTCCTTATTTATTCTGTCCATGAAAAACTGTAAATTTCGAGAAGGGAAAATAACGAATCGCCGCCCGGGAGCGAACATGTTCCTTCTCTACGGGACCGAAATAACGGCTGTCGATGGACATTCCCTCGTTGCGATTGTCTCCCATGACGAAAAATTCGTCAGGACCGAGTGTCCACTCGTCACCTTGATAAGTACCGGTTTCAACGCCCGGGTGAATGTAGTCTTCTTCAATACGGACACCGTTTACGAAAACTTCTCCCGATCGAATGGCGATCTCATCCCCCGGGGTTCCGATAACGCGCTTGACATACTCTTTGCCCGATCCGTCCGGCGCATCGATAATAACGATGTCACCCCGCTCGGGATCCGAGAAGTAGTTGGGAAGGACCAAACAGATCATGCGCTCATTTTGATGAAGGGTGGGCTCCATACTCTGGCCGATGACCATGGTCGTATTAAAAATAAAATGACGAATTAAAATGGCCAAGACCACGGCAGTGGCCACTAATTTTATAACTTCAACCGCCATATTTGGCGACTTTTCTTTTGATTTCAAAATGTATCCCCTTTCTTAGCTTAGCAACTCATTTTACCACAAAAGGAAGATTCTCACACACTCCTTACGGAATTCTTGCAAATTCTAAAGGTCTGTGATAGAATTCTACAAGTTAAGGTATCCCAAGGGATAAAATCATAATCGGAGGTGAACCATGGCAAATATTAAATCCGCGATTAAACGTATCGGCACGACTAAAAAAGAAACCTTGCGCAATAAAGCTGTCAAAACAAATGTTAAGACTACAATCCGCAAATTTGAAACCGCGCTCGATAAAGGCAATATTGATGAAGCGAGAGAACTTCTCCAAGTCGTCGACAAAACTTTAAAGAAAGCTGCGTCGAAGAACGTCATTCATAAAAATGCTGCTTCACGCCGATTAAGCCGTTTAAACAAGAAATTAAATAAAGCATTATAAAGAAAAAACTGAAAACGCACGTTTTCAGTTTTTTTATTGCCCTCCGATCATTCGGAGCACCAAAGTTTCCAATACTTCCCTGTCGCTTGCCGATGTGGATTTCATAGCGAGTTCCGCCTCAAGAAGTAATTCATAATGATGCACCAGGGTTTCTTCCCTGTAAAGTCCGCTTTGAGCGGCTATTTTTTTGCCTTCGTAAGGCTTCACGCCCATAAATTTAAAAATATCTGCGTCCCGTGAATAGATCTTCTTCATGGTTTTATAGAATAAAAGATTACGCGTCTGTCTGCCGATCATATAGAGAATTCTCGGTGCCGGCTCTTCCTTGGCATCAAATTCTTTCAAAAGTCTGATTACACCGCGCGCTCTTTTTTTCGCAACAGCATCGAGGAGATCAAAGATGGTTTCCGTTTGGAAGGGATCAAGGAAAGTATCCACCGCCTTCATACTTACCTCATCGCCGGAGATGCTCGCGATTTGATCCAGAGTGGTAATAAGGGATTCCAGATCCCCTTCGTATCGGCGATCGCCGTAGCCTGACAGGCGAATAAAATGCTCCAGAACTTCGGGCTTAATGCGGCGGTTCATCTTACCGAGATAACCCGCCAAATACGAGCGTAGGGCTCTCCCTGTGAGGCGCTCCATTTCTATAAGCCTTCCGGCCTTTTTAAAGCGGGTATAGAGCTTTTGATTTTTCTTAATCGTTGTCTCCGTTTCCATTAAAAGGAGAATCGTAGAATCGGGAATGGTGAAAACCTCTTCTAAAAAATAATCCAGTTTCCCCTCACCGCTTAAAAGCCCGGCGTCTTTTACGATCACCATCCTCTTTTCGGACATAAAAGGCAGCGTATTTGCCTTAGCTAATATCTCTCCAATATCAACTGATGCCACATCGTAATTTAAATCCCGCATCTCAGGTGCAATATAGTGTTGTTCTATTTGACGCCGCTTCTGCTCCATGCCGTACTTTTCCGGCCCGTGGAGTAGATAGGCGCCGCCGAAATCCATTGGTTCCATATCGTCTTTCTTTCTTTAAAATAGTTCATAAGCATCCATGCCATTGCAGATAAGAATATCACGTTTGAAATGAAAAAGATAGCGTCTGTGCGGCTCTCCATCTCTTCGTTATAAACAGATACCTTAATAATACCATCCCGAAATGCCAGACGAACGGCGCCGTCTTTCGTCTGCAAGTAGGGAATTTTGTCTTTCTTTAAGCGATCAAGTACCTCTTTGTGGGGATGCCCGTAGCGATTTCTTGCGCCGGCGGAAATCAGCGCCAACTTCGGATGGAGTGCTTCCAATAATTCATCGGAGCTTGAGGTCTTTGAGCCGTGATGCGCCAGTTTTAAAACCGTGGACCTGGGCTCTAAGTCTATAAGAGCTTTTTCTTCCGCTGCCGGAAGATCCCCTAAAAATAATGCGTGAGCGCCTTTGGAGGAAAGTTCCATAACCATGGAAAGGGCATTGCCTTCCTTCCCAAGAGGCGGATAGATCTTAATACTTCCACCTTTCATGGGAAAAGTTCCCTCTAGGGGCTGTATATTTCCCACTTCATTTACAATTTTATCCCGCATGTCTTTATCGTCTATCCCCGAAGCATCGGGACCGTAAATTTTTTTGATGGCCGTATCTTTTGCAATCGTAAAGATACCGCCCACGTGGTCCACATCGTAGTGGGAGAGAAATACCGCGTCCAGATCGCGGATGTTTCGCTCTCTTAAATAAGGCACGATATAAAACGCTGTGGGGTCGCTTCCGAAACCACTTCCTCCTGTATCGATCAGAGCTTTGAAACCCCGAAACTCCACGAGCGCACAGTCCCCTTGACCCACATAGAGCTGGGTAATTTGAAGATCATTGACGGGTGCTTTAAACATAAGAAGCGCCGCGAGGGTACTTAATAGAGTGTAGCTCATTAAAAAGTAGCCGCACCTTTTCGTCAAAAGTCTGAAGGGAAAATAAAAAGCCAAAAGAAGAACAACTATGTAAATAAACCCGTCGTACACGCTAAAGCTCGGCAAAATCACCCTTGCGCTTATACCTGCAAAAAACTCGGTGAGGGTATTGAATAGAGTGAGCACCATTTCAAGTAATAGAGAAATTCCTCCGGCAACGGACGGAATCAAAGGATGGCATAAACTTATAGCAACACCGCCATAAAGCAAAAGAGATGCCAAGGGCAGGATGAGCACGTTGGCACAAATGCTCATCAGGGAAAACTTTCCGTAAATGCGACTTAATAGAGGCACAATGGCAAGGGTAACGGTGGCTGAAAGTAAGATTCCCTCAGAACATCGTCCCTTACCCTCCGCCATGTAGAGAACTTTCGGATAGAGAAATAAAATGGCGAAGACGGAAAGGAAGCTGAACAAAAAACCGTAGTGGTAAATGTAGAAGGGGTTCACCAGAAGAAAGATAAGACCGCTGAAGGTGAAGGCGTACTTCTGATCCACCGGCTGCCCCAAACCCTTCCCCCAATCCGTAAAGAGAAGGGCTAGAAATACCCGCATACCCCCGACGGGAAAGCCCGTTAGGAATAAGTAGAAAAACATGGATAAGTGGACGGCGATCTTTGACCATGTAATGGGAACAGTTAACAGCTTCATAAGCTTTTTAAGCAATAGAACGATAAGCCCGACATGCAGCCCGGAAATCGACAAGATGTGAATGAGGTTTAAGGTATTTAAATCTTCAAAAGAATTCCAATCGGAGTCGGTACCGTAAATCATGGCGGACAAGAGATCCGCTTCCCGCTCGAGAAAATAATACCTCATGGTTTTTCTTCCGTAGTTTTGAAAACTTTCTCTGAGTCTGTAGGCTCGAGATAGGAGAGAGAAACTTTTCCTCGCATCTTCCCTCAAAGGATCCACTGTAGCATCGATTCTATGGGAAAGCTCGTAATGATACCCATTAAAACCGCCGGGATTTCGCGGCCGCTCCGGCATTACGATATTACCGTTTATTTTGACGCGAGAACCTACAGCAGGCGTTGTTCTCGAAAGGACGCGCACGGTTTTAAAATAAGGCACGGAGAGATCGTAACTGTTTTCCCCTACTTCTTTTACGATGCCGACAAGCTCCGCCTCCCCTCCCCGGCCTTTTCCGTAGTAATTGTAACTGCAACTCAGAAAACTCAAAAGAGCCAGAAGGATCAGAAGGCTTCTTCGAATCGTCGTCTTCCAAAGGATGAGGAGAAAAATAGACGCGCAAAAAACGACCCCGTACCCAATGGGAATTCGCCCGGCAAAAAATGCGCCGCTCGCTACTGCGAGACTTATACATAACCACAGTTGATTCATAGAGACCTACTCTCTTAATTTCTTCGAATATGATAAAATAATATAAACATTTAAAGGAGGCGTTTATGGCCCTATATTTATCGGAACCTTATCGCAAGACCATGAACATCACGGTTCCTGACACTGTAAAAAGCAAAGGCTACCATTATTTTTTATTGGAAGATAGTATTGTGGCGCCGCCCATCGAAAAATATTCCGCGGGAGATGCTCTTTTTATCGACAATCAAGCGGTCGAATACAGCGCGACAGGCGACGGACACATTCAGTGCAAAGTCGAAACCGCCGAAAGCGGAAAGGAAAAGGAACTTTCTATCGACTGGGCTCGCCGTCTGCAACATATGCAGGATAATATCGCCCGCATACTACTAATTGCCGCCGTGGATAAATTGATCCACCACCCGATTCTCGATGCGGAAACGGCTGAGGAATGTTTCGTTCTCATCGATACCGACGACATCGGCTTTATGACGCTGGAAAAAATAGAGAACTTTGTAAATCATCTTATCGAATCTAATTTGCCGATTCAAGAACATTCGGATTCTGTAGAAATTGCGACTGTGGGCGAACATAAAAGCTATGGTCCTGTACTGAAACAGACCGGAGAATTGGCGCTTTTTGCCGTAAAGTCTGTTGAAAAAACAGAAGAAGGGCTTAAGATTAATTTTGTCACGGGTAAAGCGGCATTGGACGATTATCGCAGTCATCGCTACCTTACAAAGAATCTTTCCATGTACTTAAATGTTCACACGCCGAAAGAAATTTGGCAAGGCGTCAAATCACTTCAGGGAAAAATTGACGACCAGAAAAAGACCATCGACTCTTTGGAATCTCAATTAGGTCTTGAACAGGTGCAGGAATTTATGGCAAGACGCCGCTCCATCGACGGTGTAGGTTATATTTACCTTACCCTTGAAAATATTAATTTTAAAAACTTTAAACAGCTTACATCCGCTATTCAGAAAAAACCGAAGACCGTTCAGATCTACGGTATTCCCAATGGCAGCGACGCTCAAATCCACGTTATACGAAGCGCCGATTTAAACGTGGATCTGAAGAAAATAATGGATGAAATCAACGACGGCGAGTTGGACGGTACGGGAAATCTCTTCCGCGTACAGGCCAATGTATCCCACGGGCGGATGGCACATATTATGGAAGCCTTCCTCTATCGTATTCAAAAAGAAATTGCCAAGACAAAATAAATAGCCCTCTGCCGGTTCACCGGCGGAAGGCTTTTTTATTACATTAATTTCGTATCTTCCAGCTTCTCTTCAAAAACTTCGTTTAAATGCATTAAAGGCTTACGCAGGACGAGTCCCAGCAGTAGAGATGCTGCAAAATATACCTGCAGGATCATAAGCTCTTTGAAGTAAGTGTTGCCGTAAAAGCCGGCGATGGTTTCCTTCATGGCGTTCATACTGTGAACGAAGGGCAGGTAGTCGTAGAGCTTTCTGAAGAAAGAGGGCGCTACGTCGATGGGGAATGTACCACCGGAACCTGCCACCTGAATGACCATGAGCACGACACAAAGAGCCTTACCAATGTCACCGAAGGAAATGGTCAGGGTGTAGATCAGGATCGTAAAGATCATGCCGGCGACCCAAGAAGCCAGGAGAAAATACCCGGGATGGAGACATTGCACGCCGAGAAAATATAAATTCCCTAGGGTGATAAAGGTGCTTTGAATAAGGGAGATGGCGATAAACAAAGTGAGCCTTCCGAAATAGGTTTCATGGGGCTTAAACTCGCCGTACTTTTCGATATAGGATTTCGGCGTCGACACATTAATAAGCGCCACCTGGACGACCGCTCCGACCCAAAGAGAGAGGGTGGTATAAAAAGCCGCCATGCCGGAGCCGTAATTCTCCACCGGATAGAGACGATGGGTATTGGTGCCTACAGGTCCGGAGAGAAAGCGGCTTAAATCTTCCGTATCCTGTTTTAGGAAGAGATTTAATTTTTCCACACCGTCTGAGTGCTCGAGGGCCACCGTGCGATCATAGAGATCGTCCACTCGTCCCTTGGCGCCGTTTAATAGAGCGATGGATTCATCCATGGCGCCGGAGAGCTTATCGAGATCTCTTTGTATGTCGCTGGAAAGGGAGCGTACCGAATCAACTGAGCCGCCGGCATCGCCCCAAAGATCGTCCATGGAAGCACGAACAGAATCAAAGTCATTTTCCACCACTCCATACTTCGAAAGAATATTCTCTGAAAAATCGCGGCGTAACGATTTTAAATTATTCACGTTCCTGTCTCGATACTCTAAAAATTCTCTGCGAGCGTTCTGAATTTTCTCGTCGGAGGCCTCGTCTTTTGCAACAATGCGCTTCAGAGAACTTACCATCATCTCCTCATATTCGATACTTCGAAGGATTTTATCCCTCGCTCTGTCAAGTCCTCTGAGGGGAATGGGAAGTTTTGTATTTAGGCGACAGATTTTTTCCCCGATTTCTTTTTTATCGTTTATATCCTTTTCCAGAGTAGCCACCATGGTCTCTCCGTTTGCGCGGGTCTCTGCTCTACTTTTCTCGCCTTCAGCAAAGAGTTCGTCTACGCTACCGCTTAGGGCGTTCATATAGTTCAAATTTTTATCCAGCGCCTGTTCCGCACTGCGATTTAAAGACTCCAGGGAGCTCCTCATGGTCTGAAGATCTTTTTTGTTCGCCTCCATATTCTTCATGCCGTCTTTAACCGTTTTTTCCGAAAGATCCATAAATCCTTCTCCGGTTGCCAGCACATCTGCCGAGGATCGGGCCAAACTTTGGAAGGAACGGAGTGTAGATTCCTGTACGGCCAAGGCGTCGGAACTCTTTCTCAGCTGCTCCTGAAGGGCCTGCCACATTTCCCCGTCCCCTACACTCTTCGTCTCGTCGGAAAGAGCCATAAGGCTATCAAAGGACGTGGCGTAGAGAGTTTCGGTAAAGGTACCTCTCACGGTTTCTGTTACGGCGCCGGCGCCCTTGCCTGTTACTTTCGGGGCAATGGCATTTTTCTTTTCGTTTACATAATAGTGAAGGGAGGGCGCTTCCGCCTCGGAGGAGGTAAAAGAAAACATCTTCTCGCTGAAATCAGGCGGAATGACGATGGCGGCGTAGTATTTTCCACTCCTTACGCCCTCTATAGCGTCGTTCCGCTCCGTAAAGATCCAGTCCATTTGCTCGTTGACACCGAGATTCAGTTTTATTTTATCGCCGATAACAATGTGCGTTTTTATTAAAGAAGGCGTATAGCCCTTATCATCGTTTACAACGGCAATGCGAATCCCCTTTGTCTCTTCATAGGGATCCCAAGAGGCACCGATATTAAACCAGGCGTAGAGGCAGGGAATCAAACTGATTCCCATAATAACTACCAAGACGATGCTGTTGGATTTGATCCTGGAAAAATCTTCTTTAATGTGATTCCAAATCATTTTCATGATCGTTCCTTCTAATGTGTTTCAGCAATTCTTCTTCGGAAAGGCCCATGAGCTTTCTTTCGTTTTCGTAGCGATCGTACCTGAGCTCCAGCCAGATAAGATAAGTAGCGAAGGCAATAACCGATACTACCCACGTCACCAGATAGCGAATTTTTGTCTCCATATTAAATAACAAAATCAGAAAAACGGAGGGCACTACAAAAAGCGCCACAAAAGCGTAAAATTTCCGTTTTTTATAGGTTTCGAAGAAGTGATTTTGCTTATGTCGCATCTTCGAGAGTTTCGTCCCATCCCCTTGAAGAAGGGTCAACACCATATCCCCTCCGGTCATTTCCCTGCCATGGGGAAAGTCGGCATGAATCAGTTCGCTCACTGCCAATCGCTCATCAAAAGTACGGCTTAAACTGCTTAGTAATTTCGGTCCGTAAAGACCCAGCAAAAAGGACATGGGGATATAGCTTATTAAAATCAACCAATCCTTCACAAAATGAGGCCAGTAAATCCCCATCATTGTCTCCCGCAAACCGTCGATTCCGTAGTGAAAGGGCAGGAAGGGATAAATGGATTGGAAAAAAGGCGCCATCATTTCAATGGGATAGGTTCCCGATGCGCCGGGAATTTGCAGAATCAACACGATAACTGCTATGGCTTTTCCGATATTTCTGAATGTTCCCGTCAGAGAAAAGATAATGGATACGTAGGCGAGGGAGGAAAGGAGAGCCGTCGCCACGAAAAGCGCCGGGTTTTCACACTGCACTTTTAAGATCACAAGGTCTCCCGTGCTGACGATTAAAGCCTGCACAAGACCTAATAAGGCGAAGAGTTTCCATCGGCCTACATAGCCTTCTGCAAAAGTGAATTCGGGAATTTCCTCGTCTCGATCCACGTCGATTTTTAAAATGGAAATTAAAATCATACCGCCGACCCAAAGGGCGAGATTAGTGAAAAACGGTGTCATGGCACTGCCGTAGTTGTCGCTTTTATAAACGGCATGTTCCTCGATGCGAACCGGCTCACCCATAAAGGCGGAAAACTTTTCGGAATCCATGGACGGAATTTCATTTATTTTTTTATAGAGAGGGCCCCGTGCCAATTGAGAGAGATCGGTGCGAAGGGTTTCGATGGTATTTTCCGCCCGATCCAAACTGGTAAGGCTTGTGTTGATGGTCTTGTGAGAGTCGTCGATTAAAGATTCCATCTCGCCCAATACTTTGTCGAATTCGTCGAGAAGGAGGGGCATGGTGGAAAGAGTGGAAGAAAAACGCCCATGTACCTGATTTAACAAATCCATATTCTGCATAAGCATGGGCGGTACGGTTGAGCGAAATTCATCCCGCGTCTTCCGATGATTCTTCGACGATTCTTCCAGTATATTGCTCATTTGATCGTAGCTTTTCTCAAAGCTCTTCAGAGAATCGTCGATAGTTTGTTGTTGCGCCTCCAGAGTAGAAAGGATTCTTCCGTTTCGATCGTGAATATTTCGCCACTGACCTAAGAGATTTAAAGGTTTCATCTCCTCAGGGACGGGATCAATACATTCAAACTCTCTTAAGATCTCGCCGCTCAGCGTATTTACGTGCTGAAAACCGCTGAGGGCCACGGCGCCTTCCCGCCCGGCCAAACTTAAGTCTTTATCCAGAGATTGGTACTTTTTCCCGGAATAATTCCCCGCGAGAACATTCAATCGCTCCATATCGTTCATTAAGTCGTCGTATGCGCGAATGATTTTTTCGCTCTCCCGTCGGGTCTCGTCGAGGAGAGCCTTTGAATCGGCAAGGGTGAGCTCCCCTTTTTTCACGACCCCTTTCATAGATGCCACTTGCTGCCGCACATCTTTCGTGAGCCCGTCCATGCGCGTCAATTTGTCGTCCATAGTTTTCAGATTGTCGTGATAGGAAAGCAGATTGTTTTCCACATCCATAAGAGCGTTCAGAGCATCTTTCCGTTTTTCACCTTCTACATTGACGAACTCGCCGGATCCCTTTTTCAATTCATCGGCCAAGACTTCCGAGGTCATAGCCACAAACTTGCTGTTGATCTGCGTTTCCAGAGCATCCAAGCCGCTTGATGTAATTTTCGGGGCGATGGCGTTGAGCTTTTCGTTAACATAATAATCCAGTTCCGGAAAGCGAATCCCCTCACCTTTCATAATCGAGACGAACGATTCGGAAAAGTCCTCGGGAATGATAATGGCAGCGTAAAAATCGCCTCGCTTTAATCCCTCTATGGCTTCGTCTTCATCGACAAAGGTCCATCCCATTTGATCGTTCTGTTTTAAATTTTTTATAATTTCGTCGCCTACAAAAATCTCCCGTTCGTCGAAAGTGGTCGGGTGATCTAAATTCGTAACGGCGATCTTAACCCCCTCTAAATTGCCGTAGGGATTTTTATTGGCACCGATGTTAAACCAGGCATACAGGGAAGGCAGAAGACAAATACCTACAATGACCAGGATGGCGGCCATATTGCGGCGCAATCTGTTCATGTCCCGCTTTAAAATTTTATTTGAATTTCTCATATCGATCTTTCTAAACATTTCATACAGCGGTTCACGTGCTTTATAGACTGATGTATTACACTATTGTAACACGCCGAGAAAATTCTGCCTCCCGCTTTTAAAAACTTTATACTTTCGTAACAGAGCAATAAAAAAGGAACCCTTGCGAGTTCCTTTTCCTATGCTTTTATCACTTCCGCACCTTCATCGGTGGTGTGCAGAATGCGAATATCCCATGTGGCCTCCAGCGGCGCGGAAATTTTTTCCCACGCATCTCGAATCTCTTCTAAATGGTCACCATGCTCAGTGACGAACAAAAGAGTGGGTCCGGCGCCGCTGATCACCATCTTGCCTGGATAAGATTCTTCGATGGTCTTCATGGTCTCATATCCGTGAATTAATTCTGCACGATAGGGCTCGTGAATGCAATCCTTAAGACCTAAGAAAATAGATTCCACATCCCCGGATTCCAAACCGTGTACGAGAAACGCCATGCGGCCTATATTAGCCACGGCATCCGGATAGCCTAATGCCTTCGGGAGCACTGCTCGGGCTTCGGCGGTAGACAGATCGAAATCGGGGAAAGCGGCGATGGTGGAGATGGCACGGCTCCCCGCCATTTTGCGGTATAGGACCTTCTCATCCGTGCCGATGCTGATGACGCAGCCCCCTAAGAGAGCCGGCGCAATATTATCCGGGTGACCTTCAAAGTCCGAGGCCATTTTTAAAATCTCATCTTTCTCGAAGGGCTCGCCTAAAAGCGCATTGGCGCCGAGCATGCCGCCGACGATACAGGTGGCACTGCTTCCGAGTCCCCGGGCGATAGGGATATCCGCCTCTACACTATAATTAAACTTTTCCATGGATTCTCCGGCGCGATCAAAGACTACTTCCGCCGCCTCATAAATCATGGAACCTCGATCTACATTTTCGCCGTCCATAGAAAAAGTAAAGGTATTGTATAAATCAAGCGCCATTCCGATAACATCGAAACCCGGACCCATATTGGCCGTGGTGGCGGGTACGCGTACTTTAATCATCAAATCCCTCCCTTACAACTCTTGACATATCGTCGATCTCAATGGCAGTTTCAAAGCGTTCAGGCTTTTCAAAGACATCTAGGAGCTCCTTCGGAATCTCCATATGGGTTTTCTCCCGAATCGATAGGAGCAATTCCCTCGCATCCTCTCCCTTTTCAATGGAAAGAGCATCGGCCACCGTCTCCGGGAATTTATAGGGGCTCGCCGTGGACATTAAGAGCACGTGACGTTTTGAGCCGTGTTTTTTAATTCCGTCGTAAGCTACCGCCGTGTGGGGATCCATTAAATAGCCCGTGGATTCGAAAACCTCTTTGATCCGCGCTTCCCCCTCGTCGTCTGTAGACCAATAGCCTACGAGCTTGGCCCGGCGAATAAGGTCTTCCGGGATTTCAAAGCGACCGGTCTCCTGTAGGGATTCCATTTTTTCGCGAATTTTGTCGTTATTTTTGAGTAGCAGTTGCAGGAAACGCTCGATATTGCTCGCCACTAAAATATCCATAGAGGGGGATGTGGTTTTGTAGAAATCACGATGGATGTCGTAGACGCCGGTTTGAATAAAATCCGTGAGCACGTGGTTCTTGTTGGAGGCGCATATAAAATCGCCGAAAGGCACGCCCATGCGCTTGGCATACATAGCCGCTAAAATATTGCCGAAGTTCCCCGTAGGCACGCACACATCCACCTTCTCGCCCATATCGATAGTACCTCTGCGCACGAGCTCGAGATAGGAGTAGATATAATAAACCACTTGAGGAACTAATCTGCCGATATTAATGGAATTGGCGGAGGAAAATTCGATTCCCGAATCTCTCCCTTCTTTGCGAAGCTCTTCGTCTCTGAAGAGTGCTTTTACCGTCCGCTGGGCATCGTCAAAGTTGCCGCGAATACCGAAGACGTGAACATTTTTCCCCTCTTGGGTGGTCATCTGAAGTTTTTGTACGGTGCTGACGCCTTCTGACGGATAAAAGACGAAAATGTCCGTATTGTCTACATCTTGAAAACCCGCAAGGGCAGCTTTCCCGGTGTCACCACTTGTAGCGGTTAAAATACGGACGCGGCGCCCGTCAGAGGAACCTGCCATTAAATAAGGAAGCATTTGAAGGGCGAAATCTTTAAAGGCCGCCGTCGGTCCGTGAAAAAGTTCCGCTACGGTGATGCCGTCCAGTGCGTGATAACCTACTGTACCCTCTGCCTTAAACGGTGCGTAAGCTTTCTCGGCGCTTTCTTTTAAATAATGGGGATCGAAGTCCTCAAAAAAGACATTTAAAACGGATGCCGCCAGCTCTTCATAGTCTGCGTTTAAAAAATCCTCATAGAGAAAAGCGGGAATTGTTTCAGGCACATATAGACCGCCGTCATCTGCTGGTCCTCTAAAAATCGCCTCTTTCGCGCTTACTTTTCCATCGCGATTGCGCGTCGAGTAATAATTCATAGTTCCTCCTCATGGTCTTTTAGTTTATTAATGTATCACAGTTTACGCTAAATTGTTCTATCCTTCAAGGTTTGGGAAAAACATATCCATCCTTCGAAGCGTGGATATTCAAACTATGATCTATTATAATAGATTCACAGAGAATGGATGGGAGGAAATTATGTTTAAAATCTTGGAAAAAAAGAATCTCGCGCCGAACGTCTTCTTAGTGCGTGTCAAATCGCCCAGAGTGGCCAAGGCGGCTCAACCGGGCCAGTTCGTTATCGTTATCGCCGATGAACGGGCGGAACGAGTACCCCTTACGATCGCAAACTACGATCGGGAAGCGGGCTGGGTGGATCTCGTTGTTCAGGCATCAGGCCCCTCGACAACAAAACTCGCCTCTAAAAATAAAGGCGATGAGCTGAAAGATTTCGTCGGTCCCTTAGGTGTTCCCTCGGATTTCACGGAACTCAGCGATGAAGAACTTAAAGAAAAGAGATTTCTTTTCGTCGGCGGCGGCATAGGCGCGGCGCCTGTGTACCCTCAGGTACGTTACTTAAGTGAACGGGGCATTCACTGCGATGTTATCATCGGTTTTAAAAACAAAGAGGCCGTAATTTATGAAGAGAACTTTAAAGAGCTCGACTGCGATCTCTACGTGTGTACAGATGACGGATCTTACGGATTTGACGGCATGGTCACCAAAAAAATCGAAGACCTTATCGAAAACGAAGGCAAAGAATATGACACCTGCGTCGCCATCGGTCCCATGATCATGATGAAATTCGTCTGCCTCACAACCGAAAAATACGATCTTCACACCATCGTCTCCCTAAACCCGATTATGGTCGACGGCACGGGCATGTGCGGCGCCTGCCGCGTGAGCATCGACGGCGAAACGAAATTCGCCTGTGTCCACGGCCCGGAATTCGACGGCCACAAAGTGGATTTCGATCTGGCCATGAAGCGTCAACGCCAATACATGAATGTGGAAAAAAATAAGGGCCAACAAGTTTGGAGGAATGCATAATGGATCGCTTTACGAGAGTTCCCGTAAGAGAACAAGACCCCGATAAACGAAATAAAAATTTCGAGGAAGTATGTTACGGCTACAATCATGAAGAAGCCGTGGCAGAGGCAAAGCGCTGCTTAAACTGTAAAAAGCCTATGTGCCGCACAGGCTGCCCCGTATCTATTGACATTCCCGCCTTTGTTCATCACATTGCCGAAGATGATCCCGAAGGCGCGGCCAAAGAACTTTCCAAGCACACGGCACTACCCGCCGTCTGCGGCCGGGTCTGCCCCCAGGAAAGCCAATGCGAAAAATACTGCGTCTTAAATAATAAAGGCGATTCTGTAAGTATCGGCAAGCTCGAGCGTTACGCCGCCGATTATGCACGTGAAAATAATATTCAAACTATGGAAGTGGAAGCGCCTAACGGACATAAAGTCGCCGTCGTCGGCGCAGGACCTGCAGGTATTACCGTAGCAGGCGAACTCGTGAAAAAAGGATACGACGTCACCGTCTTCGAATCTCTTCAACAGGCAGGGGGCGTATTGGTCTACGGCATTCCCGAATTCCGTCTCCCCGACGAAGTGGTGGCGAGCGAAGTTGAAAAGCTGAAAGACCTCGGCGTAAAATTTGAAACCAACACCATCGTCGGTCGTACCATGAGTTTAGACGGCATTCGCGACGAAGGCTACGAAGCGATCTTCCTCGGTACAGGCGCCGGTCTCCCCCGCTTTATGAATATTCCCGGAGAAAACTTTAACGGCGTCTTCTCCGCCAACGAATTTTTAACCCGCACCAATTTAATGCACGCCTACGAAGCGGGATACGACACGCCCATTATCGCCGGTAAGCGCACCGCCGTTATCGGCGGCGGCAATGTGGCAATGGACGCCGCCCGCGTTGCCAAACGTCTCGGCGCTCACGTTACCGTTGTCTACCGCCGTACGGAAAAAGAACTTCCCGCCCGCGTGGAAGAAGTGCACCACGCCAAAGAAGAAGGCATCGACTTCCATTTCCTAACGAGCCCCATCGAAATTCACGCCGACGACGACGGCTGGGCTAAGAGCATGTTACTGCAACAAATGGAACTGGGCGAACCAGACGAATCGGGCCGCCGCCGCCCGGTGCCCATCGAAGGCAAAACCTACGAAGTGGAAGTGGATACGGTGATCATGGCCCTCGGAACCAATCCAAATCCCCTGATTACCTCCACCAATCCCGATCTTGAAACCAATCGTAAACAAGGCATCGTCATTACTGAAGACGGCCAAAGCTCCGTGGAAGACATCTTCGCCGGCGGCGACGCCGTAACAGGCGCCGCTACAGTTATTCTCGCCATGGGCGCAGGAAAACAGGCCGCCGAAGGTATCGACAAATACATTAAAGAAAAGCACGGAAAATAAAAGAAAAAGGGAAGGCACACGCCTTCCCTCTTTTTTAATTTTAACAGGACTAAATCCCAATAAATCTGTTTTTCTTATACATTTCCAATCGACAAGTTTCAAAAGAAATCTGGCCGATGACCATTTACGGTAGATCATGCTAAAAACCAACACACAGTGTTTGGATTGCGACACAGCCCAATAGGAATCGAAACCAATGTCTTTCCTCTTTTTATGAACATAAACCCGTCCCTACTTTTCGTAACATCACCTTGCGCACCCGTAGGGGCGAGCCCTCTGTCTTGATCATATGTTTATAGTATTACCGCAAACACCATCTTGCGCCCACCTATCCCGTTAAAGTCCACTGTCGTCGCACTCCTCGGACAGACGGATAGGACCCACCTCTACTTTTCGTAACATCGCCTTGCGCACCCGTAGGGGCGAGCCTTGCTCGCCCGTCACACGTGAACGACAATAAACAACCAAATCAAAATACACTCTCGTCACACAGACCGATATTAACACAATATCTTAGACAAAGGTTGGGGTATTAAGGAAAACATAATACGGATTCGATCGTTCTTTTCCCTTCCCATAAGTTTAAACTAAAGACTCTTAAAGGAGAATATTCTCTAAAATTTTAGGTAAAAACAAAAAACATCACCCCTCAGAGTGATGTTTTGTCTCTTCCCCTAACACGAACACTCGTCGTCGCCACATCCGCAATCGTGGTCATGATGATGTTCGTGTTCCCCATCCATCTTGTGGGCGATCTTATGAAGCCTTGCGTGGTATTTGTCGTCCCTGAAAAGGGCTTCCAGATTAATGTAAATATCCATGGCGAGCTCGAAATTCCCCTCGTCTTCCGCCTTTTCGGCAAGACGCTCTAACGTCGTGGCGCGATCATTACTGATCGTACCCGTAATCTTGCGTTCCTTCAAGTAATCGGTGAACTCCTTTTTCGACGCCGGCTCCACATCGGGGAAACGACTGCCGATGATCATTAAATTGCCGTCGGCTTCGTCGTTTTCCTCATCGTATTCCTTGGCAATCATACTGCAGGAAAGAGCGAGGGCCGGTCTGTTTTCCTTGTAGAGGAAATACCCTTCATTGCTAAAACAGTTGGAAAAATCCGCCGCGCGGTAGGCCGACAAAAATGCCTCCCGATTATACTCCTTTGCCTTCTCCATATCTTCTTTCATACGATATACCTTAGAAAGACTTAGGCGGTTGGCGGTGGACATGGGATTGACCTTGATGGCCTTTTCCAGATATAAAATCGCGTCGTCGTAATTCTTAAGTTCCAGCGCCATGCCGCCTTTTAAGCTGAGCCAAATTTCCGTCTCGGGACCTAAGATGGGCACCTGCTCCCCTACATTTTCAACACGGTAGAGAATTTCTTCGGTCATGGATTGGAAAGAGCGGAAAGATTCTCCTTGCTCCAAGGCATCTAAAGAGACAGTAATAAAATCCACCTCTTCTTCCATGCGATTTAAAAATTCATCGGCGCCCTCGAAATCTTCGTCCAAAACTTTGGCGAAAATCGCATCTAATAGGGTATAAAACTTCTCGACGTCCTTATTATTTTCTTCTACACTTCTGAAATCGCCGTCGCGACCTTTGTGCTCGGCGATCATACCTTGTCCGTATTTCAAAAGTTGATCGGCAAGTTCATGCTCGCCTTGCGCAGTCAAATCACGCACGGCGTCGGTAATGGCGTTTAAGTCATCCACATAATCACCGGTCAATTCATTAATGTAATCTTCGTAGCTTTTCATGTTTACCTCCGAATTACAGTATACCAAAGAATAAAGGAGTTGTTATGGCAAGTAATGTAACCCACTATTTTTTTGCACGAGAAATGATGAATCGCCTGCCGGAAGAGGCGAAAGGTGTCGTTCGAAAGTATCCCAAACAATTTATTATCGGCAATCAGGGTCCGGATATTTTCTTTTACCACATGACCTCAAAAAATCATAAGGTCGGCAGCTACATTCACGAGCGCCCCTTCGATCATCTGCTACTTTTAAACCGCCATTGGCTTCAAAAAAAGCCCGTCGATTCTCCTACGTGGTCTTATTTCTTAGGGCTCCTCTGCCACTTCTCGCTGGATATCGCCTTTCATCCCTATATCGACGACATCGAACCCCAACTTATGATCGACCACATGACCATGGAGCGAGAAATGGATCGTTATCTCCTTAGTAAAGCGGGCTATACATTCGGTGAATTTTTAGAAATCGAAGCCATCCCCCATCCCAAGTACGTGGCCGACGATATTCTACCCGTCTATGCGTCCTACTCGGATATTTCCATTCACGATATTCGAAGATCTCTCTACTCCTTCAGAATCGCCATGAACTTTTTCCACGTAAATTCTAAAAGAGAATATAGACTGAAAAAGGAATTCCTGCGCCAAATGGGGCTTTTCCGCCCCTTCGGCGGCATGTTAATGAATCCCGACGGCTTCTTTGAGGCGGAGAAGATTACGACTCCTGCCCTTGAAGAGCGCATGGAACTCGCCTATTCCATTGCCGAAGATGCTATAAAAGGGATCTACGGAGACGAAAAAGACTTCCCCGCATTTTTCCACCTGAATTTTAACGGACAATAAGGAGAATCCCATGTTAAAATCTTTTACCCCGAAGGAACGGAACTGGATGCTCTACGATGTAGGCAATTCCGCTTTTATTCTGTTGGTTACCACTATCCTCCCCATTTATTTTAAAAGCCTTACGGAGGGAAGCGGCGTTACCGGCACCGAATACTTTGCCTACTGGGGTATGGCCATGACGGCCTCTACCCTCATCACCGCCGTATCCGGTCCCCTTCTCGGAAGACTCGCAGACGGCCCCGTCGGACGCAGAAAAAGTTTCCTCTCCTCCGTCGTCCTCGCCGTCTTCGCATCCCTCCTCTTTCCCTTCTTCAAATCCTGGCAGAGCTTTCTCATCGCATTCGTCGTAGCAAAGGTAGGATATAATATATCCCTCATCTTTTACGACGCCATGCTCGTGGATACGACCGATCACAAGCGGGCCGATCGCGTCTCCGCCACGGGCTTCGCCTTAGGCTACATCGGAAGCTGCATCCCCTTTGTGATCTCCCTTGCCATGATTATGCTCCTGCCGAAAGTCGGCGTCTCTATGACCTTCATCATGACCGCCGTCTTTATTTTAAACGGCGCTTGGTGGTTTATTTTCACCCTTCCCCTTTTAAGGAGCTACGAACAGACCCATAGAGGCGAAGAACGGATCGATTTTAAAGGCATCAAAAAGACACTGATCCATATTTACAAAGACAAAGCCCTCTTCTTCTTCCTCGTAAGCTTCTTCTTCTACATTGACGGCGTCTATACAATCATCAATATGGCCACGGCTTACGGCGAATCCCTGGGGCTGAAATCCGAAGGGCTGCTCCTCGCCCTCCTGGTCACCCAGATCGTCGCCTTCCCGGCGTCCCTCGTCTTTGCAAAGCTTTCCGGACGAATGGCGAGCCAAAAACTTATCGCCATCTCCATCGCCGCCTATACGGCCATCGCCCTCTTTGCCGTGCAGCTTGACAATCTCGCAGAGTTTTGGATCCTCGCCATCGCAGTGGGCCTCTTTCAGGGAGGCATTCAGTCCATCAGTCGCTCCCACTTTATGCGGCTCATCCCGGCGGAGCAGAGCGGCGAATACTTCGGCATCTACGATATCTTCGGCAAAGGCGCATCGGTTATCGGCACCTTCCTCGTCTCGTCATTGACCCACACACTGGGCAGCCAATCTAAAGCCATCCTTTCCCTTGTCGTCTTATTTATATTGGGAGGAATCTTCTTTAAAAAATCTCTGGTCTATATGAATAAGAATTAAAACTTGATAAAGACACAGAAAAAGCACTATCTTCAAATTCTATTTTGAAAATAGTGCTTTTATTTCGTGTAAATTCGGAAAATAGAAAAGATGATAACAGCAATCCCGAGGATAAGCAAGATCATCGCCGCAGATTTTTCTCCTCTTTTATAAGATTGGTAGACGGCGCGAATCCACTGAATTATGTAAAGGGCCAATGCCGCAAAGGTACACAGGATCCCCACAGGCGTAAGGACGCGGAAAAGCATGTCCGGATAGATGGCGCCGCTTAACACCACGGCCACAAGAGATCCCACGCCGAGAACGGTTAAGATAAAGGCGATTTTTCCTAAATTATTCAGAATCTTTTCCACGCTTCACCTCCCGAATCATTTGAATGGCTCCCTCGCCCGACAAGACGAGGAGGATGCTGTAAATTAATCGCCACATTATATTGGGTGCGGTGTCTATAAGGCTTGCAAACACCATAAAGCTTGCGATGAAGTATAGTAAGTAAATTTTTTCTTTCATAGACTTATGTTACTACGTCCGCCTTATGAAATCAAATGATGATCCTCAGCTTTTAAAACTTTTCCTCAAGATGACGCGGGCCAGTAGATAAATTACGCTCAAAATAATGGCGGTAAGGTAAAATGGGTAGTCTTTTGCAAAAAAGAAATTGGAGATGCCGAGGATAAGGGCGCTGTTGTTGAAGAAACCGCCATTCCAATTTTCGGCGTAGGCGTAGAACATTTCCACATCTCTTTTAATCTCTACGCCGGAGATCACCATGGACGCCACGAAGAGTACAAATCCTACGGTAAGGCCGATACTGTCGGGTAGGGCCGGGTGGAAAAGGGTTCTTAAAAAACCGAAGAGCAAGGACGCTCCTAAAGTATACGCCGTCATTTTAATGTCGAGTTTTTGAATCATAAGCTCCTCCTTTTTCTTAGTTTAGCATGCTTCGAAGCCGGGTTCAGTTAACTTTAGTATCGTTTTAAAAGCTGTCGATGTAGCCGATGGTTCGGGCGCGCTGCACCATTTCCTGATAATTCTTCACATCGAGTTTCTCGTAGATACGATTGAGTATAACGGCGAGGCTCGAGGTGGAGATAAAACATTCCTCCGCCACTTCCCTGCGAGATTTTCCCGTGGCGTAAAGTCGGAGTATTTTCAGTTCACCGGCGGTAAGATCTTCCCACGTTTTTTCCCTATGGGAAAAGTATTTTTTATCTTCCTCCACAATAGCTTTCATAATCTCCATAAGCATTTCCGTAGTCTCTTCTTTGGATATAAAGCCGTAGCATCCTATGCTCTCTGCCCGCTCGCGGTAATATCCCCGGTCGTAGCCTGTCAGGATGAGGATCTTCGCTCCGTAGATTTTAATAAGCTTTTCACTTACATCCAAGCCGTTTTCTCCTTCTCCGTAACCGGAAAGATTGATGTCCATAAGAACGAGATCGTAGCCATTATTTTTTAAACCGGCTTCCGCATTTTTTACGGAATCTGCAGTTTGGATGCTATATCCATGGGATTCAAAATCGGCCATTAAGCATTGGGCTAGCATTTTATGATCTTCGATTAATAAAATCTTCATAAATTCGCTCCTTTGAAATGGGAATGTCCGCGTAAAATGCGAGCACCGGCTCCTCTCCTTCCTTCTCTTCCGAGATGGTAAATTCTCCGTCCAATTTTCGAACTTCCATGGTGATGAGTTTTAATCCGATATGGTTACCTCCGTCATTTTGAGTTTCCAAACTGTCGCCCATATTTTTCATACGAAGGCGAACGGCGCCTTTTTCCGCTCGAAGGTCCATGATGCAATAAGAACCTCTCGAATGTTTAAAGAGATTGCTAATAAGTTCCCCTATGATTTTGTAGACAGCCCGATCGTAAGGCGACGGCAATACTAAATCTTCCGGGCAGTTAAAGTCAATAAGAATATCTTTGTTCCCGTATTTTGCCCGCAACTCGTTAATCAGACCATAGTAGTGATCGCTTAAGCTGTCTCCGTAGTCTAAGAGAGGGTCGTTTAAATTGATCTCTTCACGTATGGTTCGAATGCTGTTTTTCAAAACTGTTTCGATTTGCTCCTTTTCAGCAAAGGGTTCCGCCCTTTGAGTCAGTTTCTGTGCGAGGATAATATCCTGTAGCACATCGTCGTGGAGAAAGCGATTGGTTTTTTGAACATAGAGCTGGTCGTATTCATCGAGAAGTCTGCTCTCCTTCCCTATTTCCCGGAATGTTCCGGACTTATCTTTTATAAGACCGAAATACATTCCGTACGACCGAATCATGAGAAAAATAAAGCTGAGCTGAAAGGCTTGAACTGCACTCGCCTTATAATCATAAAAGTTTACTTTTACAAGAAGAATGGAGATGAAGGCGATAAGAAAGGTGATGATGTGAATTTTTACGAGAGAGAGCACTTGTTTTCCATCGGGTTCACTTCCCTTGATCATAAGAAAGATCAACAGAACAATCAGTGGCGGAATCATGGCTATTTCGCCGAACATTTGCGGACTCTGTAGGAAGCCTCCTTTCAGATGGTAAAAAATGAGATAGATTATTAAAAAAAGAGACATCATGGGAATAATCTTTGAACTGTAAAGGGTATGGCGATGTATGTCCTTTAAATTGAGGAGATAAAATACGGTAGGAAATCCGCAGAGAATGACCATACTCGCCACGTAGAGGTAGTGAGCGTCGAAACCGTAAACTCTTTCCAACAGAAAGATGCCGAGAAAGTACGCCCACGCAAAGAGTCGAAAAGGCATAAGATCGCGGCGACCTTCCAAGAGCATTTCCATATAAGAAGCTACAAATAAATAAAGAAAAAAGTAGCGCACGAGGTAAATATCACGAGTATAAGAATAAACTAAGGGTTCCAGCAAAAAATAAAAGGCCGGCATTAAAAAGCTTATATCCCCTCGTTTAAAATACTGCCGTCCCCGTTCGTTTAAGCAGATATAGAAGATACTCTGATCGGCGAAGGCAAAAAATATAATGATCCCTTCTTTTCCGGCGTCGCCAAGAAACCATAGGGCTATGTATAGAGCCATTTGCAGAATAATATTCGCAGCCAGCATTCCGCTCCATTCCCTCGATCTTTTTCCCATTTTTCCACCTCTTCTCTGTATTATACTTAATTTTTTCCTCGGCTTCAGTTAACTTTTCGCTCTATTTCACAAAAAAATCCCCCAAGCTTTTCGGCTTGAGGGATGATGTTTCAGTTATGCTTTTCTCGCTTCGATGATTTCTTCCGACAAATGAGTGGGAACTTCTTCGTAGCGTTCAAATTCCATGGTGAAGGATCCACGGCCTTGTGTCATGGCGCGAAGATCGATGGCGTATTCGAACATTTCCGCTTGAGGCGCTTCCGCCATAATGAGCTGCTCGCCGGCGTGTTGATCCATACCGAGGATGCGCCCGCGGCGCTTGTTCATATCGCCCATAACATCGCCCATGTACTCGTCAGGTACGGTCACTTCAACACGCATAATGGGTTCGAGAAGAATGGGGCTCGCTTCAGTAATACCTTTTTTGAAGGCAAGGGAGGCCGCCATTTTAAAGCTGACCTCGTTGGAGTCTACATCGTGGTAGCTGCCGTCGTATAATACAGCCTTCACGCCGCGCACGGGGTATCCTGCGAGGACGCCTTTTTCCATAGATTCTTCCAAGCCTTTTTCTACGGCCGGGAAATAGTTTTTCGGTACGCTGCCGCCGAAGACTTCTTCGTCAAATACGAAGTCTTCTTCCGTCGGTTCGAAACGAATCCAAACATCACCATATTGACCGGCGCCGCCGGATTGTTTTTTATGCTTCCCTTGCACGGAAGCCGTGCCCCGAATGGTTTCTCTATATGGAATAATGAAAGGTACTTTTTTGACTTCGACACCGAAAGTGTTTTTCAATTTATCCAAGATAACATCCAGGTGAACATTACCTTGGCCGCCGATGGTCATCTGTTTAGTTTCGGGATTGCGATCGATGACGATGCCCGGGTCTTCGTCTTGTAGTTTACGAAGAGAGGTGGTGAGCTTTTCTTCATCATTTTTCGACGCCGCTTCAATAGCGTAGAAGTATACCGGTTGAGGCATTTTAACTCGTTTGTAAATTACCGGGTGGGCCTTGTCGCAAAGGGTGTCGCCGGTTTTAGTGGCGGTAAGTTTTCCGATGGCGCCGATATCCCCGGCGTAAATAGCCTCTACAGGCAATTGATCTTTCCCGCGGATGACGAAGGGGCCGGTGTTCTTTTCCTCTTTTTCTTGCGATACGTTGAAGAGGCCCGTGTCTTTCGTCATGGAGCCACTCAATACTTTGTAGACGGAGATTTTTCCTACATAGGGGTCGGTAATGGTCTTAAATACCACCGCGGAGAAGGGTTCGTCGCTGGAGATACTGCGCTCTTCCCCGGATTCATAGCGGAATCCTGTGTGGGCGCGCTCATCGTCCGGCGCAGGCATGTAATTGACGATGGTGTTCAGTAAAATATCGATACCGATGCCTTTTTCCGCACTGCCTACGAGCAGGGGTACGGCATCCCCTTCTAAGAGGGCGGCTGTCACGCCGCGAAGAAGTTCTTCACGGGTGAATTTTTCGCCGCTGAAGTATTTGTCCATAAGGACTTCGTCGCTTTCGGCGACAACTTCGGCGATTTCTTCATACATACGCTCGGTAGCTTTAATTTGATCGTGGCTCAGTTCCACTTCTGCGGGAGCCGCTTCTGAATATTTAAACCCTTTTTGGAAAATAACGTCGGTTACGCCAATAAAATCTTCGCCTTCGCCGATGGGAACGGAGAAGGGAATAACCTTTTTACCGAATAAGGATTCAATTTCTTCCATAAGATTGCGGAAATTGACATTTTCACCGTCGATTTTGTTGACGAAAATAATTCTCGGAAGGCCGATTTCTTCGGTGTATTTCCACATACGTTCGGAGCCCACTTGCACGCCTGCAGTGGCGTCGATAATCATAAGGGCAGCTTCCGCCGCGCGAAGGGCGCCGATGGATTCGCTGATAAAATCCATGTATCCCGGCGTGTCGATAATATTTAATTTCATCTTACGCCATTCGATAGGAATAATGCTGGTGCCGATAGATGTTCCACGGTCCTTTTCTTCTTTTGTAAAGTCGGACATGGTATTTTTTTGATCGACGTGACCGATTTGTTTGGTCGCGCCGGATTGATAGAGCATAGCTTCTGTAAGATTGGTTTTACCCGATCCGCTGTGACCGACTAAAGCCAAGTTACGCACTTGATTGGTGTTATAAACTTTCATCTGAATAATTCCTCCTATCGTGACATTTCCTTTGGGGAAACGTTTTTATGTTTTGATTATATCATAGACTGATTTAATTTTCATTGTTGGGTTTTGAACTTTCCTTTTTTCTAAAACTTTTTGTCGAATGATGAAAGACTTGCAGTAAAATGTGGTCCACTATATTTTTTAAAAAGACCAGGAAAAGGTTATCGAGATAAATTTTATGAATATGAGATTTCTCTAAAACGATGTTTTGAGTCGGTTTCGTATCACCCGAAAATAAACTCGCGAGGAAGTGGAAAGGGCTCGGAGGCAAAGGCCGCATTTCCCCTTCCCCGCGGACCCCATCCCCGTTCTGGCCGGCTTTTTGAGCAGAAGAAAATGCCTTGCGGCATTTTCCCCATCTTATAGCATTCAACCGCAAATCACGCTCTACTGTTGAGCAAAGATGATGCACTCTTCACGACTGCAAGGTTTTTTCTCGAGACAGATTGATGCTTTTGGAATATGTAATACAAAAGGGAGCCCGGTTTTTTGCACTGACCCCCAAAAGTTGGACTTAAAAACCAACTTAAGGAGGTCAGTTTTTTAATGGCAAAATATCAAACCGAGTTTAAAATTAAAGTAGTAAA